>Ga0070741_10001556_pt1 | contig 69150 bp, 54 predicted proteins | sample Coa_R1_4_FD_66440 | JGI IMG/M metagenome (GOLD analysis project Ga0070741, IMG submission 66440) | Surface soil microbial communities from Centralia Pennsylvania, which are recovering from an underground coalmine fire - Coalmine... | ecosystem: Environmental > Terrestrial > Soil > Unclassified ... | reverse complement strand
AAGAAGCCGGTCCACCCCAACGACCACGTCAACATGAGCCAGTCGTCGAACGACTGCTTCCCCTCGGCCATGCACATCGCCGCCGGCGAGGAAGTCGTCCACCGGCTGATCCCGGCCTTGCAGAAGCTCCGCAATGCCCTCAACGACAAGGCCGAGGCGTGGAAGTCGATCGTCAAGATCGGGCGGACGCACACCCAGGACGCGACGCCGATCACGCTCGGCCAGGAATTCTCCGGCTACACCCGCCAGGTCGAGAACGGCATCGCACGGATCGAACAAACCCTGCCGCGCCTCATGGAACTGGCGCAGGGCGGCACCGCCGTCGGCACCGGCCTCAACGCCCCGGTCGGCTTCGCCGAGCGCGTCGCCGACCGTATCGCTGCGATCACCGGGCTCGGCTTCACCTCGGCTCCGAACAAGTTCGAGGCGCTTGCGGCGCACGACGCCATGGTCTTCAGCCACGGCGCCATCAACACGGTCGCGGCGTCGCTGTTCAAAATCGCCAACGACATCCGCTTCCTCGGCTCCGGTCCGCGTTCCGGCTTCGGCGAACTGGCGCTGCCCGAGAACGAGCCCGGCTCGTCGATCATGCCGGGCAAGGTCAACCCGACGCAGTGCGAGGCGCTGACCCAGGTCTGCGTCCAGGTCTTCGGCAACAACGCCGCGATCACCTTCGCCGACAGCCAGGGCCATTTCGAACTGAACGTCTACAACCCGGTGATGGCGCGGAACTTCCTCGAATCGGCGCGCCTCATCGCCGATGCCGCGGTCTCGTTCACCGACAATTGCATCGTCGGCATCGAGCCGCGCCGCGACAACATCCAGGCCGGGCTCGAGCGCTCGCTAATGCTGGTGACCGCCCTCTCCCCGAAGATCGGCTACGACAAGGCGGCCGAGATCGCCAAGACCGCGCACAAGCGCGGCACGACGCTCCGCGAAGAGGCGCTCCGCCTCGGCTATGTGACCGGCGAGGAGTTCGACGCGCTGGTCCAGCCCGAGAAGATGACGCGTCCGGGCTGAGCGATGAGCGCCGATCTGATCAACCTGCGACAGGCAAGGAAGCGGAAAGCGCGGGCCGAGCGCGAGAAGACCGCCGCGGCCGATCGAGCCGCGCACGGACGCACAAGCGCGGAGCGCTCGGCAACGGCGGCGGAACGCGATTCAACGCTGAAGAAGCTCGACGCACACCGCCGCGATACGCCTCCGAAGTAGCCGATGGCGAAGCGCTCGATCACGATCGCCGGCCACCGCACCAGCATTTCCCTCGAAGAACCGTTCTGGCGCTCGCTCGCCGAGATCGCGGCCGAGCGCGCGCGGCCGATGGCCGCGGTCATTGCCGAGATCGACCGCACGCGCCCACCAGGCTCGAATCTCTCCTCGGCAATCCGCGTATTCGTTCTGGAATGGGCGCGGGCGACGGCTGCCCGCCGCTTCTAGTTGACCGGCGCCAGCACCATCGGCGGCGCCGGCGGGGCCGGCTTCTTCTTCGCCGGACGCATCGGCGGCAAAGGTGGCAGCGGCCCGGTGACCGGGGCCATCACGACATCGCCCACCGGCGGCTCGGCAATCGGGGCGGCGTCGATCCGGAGCGGCGGGAGCGGCACCGCGGGCGGCTGCAAGGAGGCAAGCGTTGCGTTCTGCGCCGCTTCCGCCTTGGCGGCGGCAAGGGCGGCGGCATCCTTCGCGATCTTTTCGAGGCGCGCCACCTCGGCGGCAGACTCGGCGGCCTTCTTTTCGGCGGCGGCGCGCGCGGCGGTGGCATCGGCGAGTGCGGCCTTCGCCGCCGCAGCGGCCTCGCTCTTCTTCCGGAGCGTGTCGGCGGCGGCATCGGCGGCGGCCTGGAGCGCGGTGGCGTCGGCCCTCCTCTTCCTGGCCAGCGTCGCGGCGCTCGCCGGCTCGCCGGCAATCGCCTTCGCCGCCTTCTGCGCGGCGTCGAGGGCGGCATTGGCAGCGATGACGGCCTGGTCCGCGTCGCGCTTCCTCGCCACTGCAGTTTCCGCTGCGGAACGCGCCGCGGCGGCGGCATCCGCGGTCTCCTTCGCCTTCGCTTCGGCCGCAGCGACCGCCTGCTGAAGCCGGTCGGCCTCGGCGTTGCGCGCGGCAAGGTCCGTCCCGGCACGGGCGAGACGGTCGGCGGCAGCGGCGACCGCCGTATCGGCGGCGCTTTTCGCCTTCTCTGCCGCCGCGAGCGCGGCAAGCTTATCCGCCGCCCGCGCCTCGGCATCCCTGCTCGCCTTTTCGGCCGCGTCGGCGGCGGCTGAGGAGGCGGCGGCAGCCGATTCGGGCGCCGCGGCATCGCCCGTCGCACGCTCACTGGCCGCGGCCTTGTCGGCGGCAACCTTCTCCGCCGCCGAGCGGGCCGCGACGGCTTTGTCCGCTTCTGCAGCCGCCTGACCCACTGCCGCCTCGGCCGCCGCCAACGCCTCGTCCGCGGCCTTCTTCCGGACGACAGCGTCCGCTGCGGCCTTCTCTGCATTGGCGGCGTCGGCGCGCGCAGCCTCGGCCGCGCGGCCCGCCTCATCGGCGAGCTTTGCTTTGGCCTCGGCATCGGCCGCCGCGGCGTCCGCCCTCGACCGGGCCTCGTCCTCCCGCTTCGCAGCCGCGACCGCGGCTGCGAGCGCCGCGTCGAAAGCGGCCTGCGCCTCCTCCGCTGCGCTCGATGCGGCGGCGAGTTCGGGCTTCAGCGCCTCGACGCCTGCCGCGGCGGCATCGTGCGCCTCGCGCGCAGCGGTCATCGCCAGGGTCGCGGAAAGCTGCTGGCGCGCCGCGGCATCAAGCGCTGCCTGGTCGCCGTTTCCCGAATTGAGTGCCGTCTGGGCGGCACCGACTGCCGCATTCGCGGCGCGCGCCGCGGCATCGGCGTCGAGCGCCTTCGCCGCCGCCTCGCCGGCAGCCTTCTCGGCGGCATCGACCTTCAGGCGGACCGCCGCCAACGCCGCCGCGGCCGCCTCGGCAAGCTGCTTCTTCTGTTCGCTCTCGGCGATTGCACGGTCCGACTCCGCCGCAGCCGCCTGCTGCGCGGCAACGGCCTCGTCGCGGGCCTTCGCCGCGGCATCGGCAGCGGCCTTCGCCTCCGCGGCAGCATCTTCCGCCGGCCCAACGGCGTTCCGCCTGGCGATCGCCGCCTTGTCGAGGTCATCCGCGTCCTTCGCGGCCTGGTCCGCGGCAATCTTCAGCGCCGCCGCCCTCGCCGCTGCCGCCTTCGCCGCGTTCGCTGAACTGCCGACATTGTCCGCTGCCTTGCCGGCTTCGTTCCGCGCCGCGTCGGCATCCGCCCCGGAATCCGTCACTGCCTTGTCCGCGGCCTTCACCACCGCGGCGTCGGCGTCGGCCTTGCTCCGCGCGGCTGCGGCCGCGTCGCGGAGCGCGTCCCGCTCGGCCGTGGCCCGGTCGGCTTCGGTCCGGGCCGCCGCCAGCGCCTCCGCCGCCTGTCGCGCGGCTTCCCCCGCCTTGCCGCTTTCGCCGGCGGCCGTATCCCTGGCGCTGCTCGCCGCGGCTGCGGCGGCCTGCGCGTCGCCGAGCGCGGTCCGCGCCGCCGCAAGGCCCGCTGCCGCGCCGGCGGCAGCGTCCTCGGCCTTCTTCCGCGCCGCGTCCGCAAATGCGAGGGCCTCCGCGGCCGCCTTTGCCGCCGCGATCGCCGCGGCCTTGCCGGACTGCGCCCCGATCACCGCCGCATCGGCGGCGGCCTTTTCGCCCTGCTTGTCGGTGAGGGCCTTCTCCGCGGCATCCGCCTCGCTCAATGCCTCGCGCGCCCTTGCCGCCGCATCGTCGGCGGCCTTCGCCGCCTCGGCGACCGCGGCCTCGGCCGCGGCAAGCGTGTCCGATGCCGCCGTTTCCGCGGCGACCGCGGCGACGACGGCCGCTCTCGCTTCCTCGGCATCTGTCCTGGTGAGCGTCAGCTTCGCGCTGGCATCGCCGGCGGCCGCTTCCGCCGCCGCGCGCTCCGCCGCCGCTTTCTCCGCCGCGGACTTGAGGGCGGCGAGCACCGCCTGCCGCGCGGCCTCTGCACGCGCATCCGCCGCGATCTCCCGCGCGTCGTGGAACAGGTCGAGGTCACGCAGCAGCGCCGCCCGCGCCGCCGCCGCGTCGCGCTCCGCCTGCACCCGCGCCAGCGCCTCGTCGCGCAGCTTGCGGCGCTCGCGCGAGAAGCGGTCGCGCTCGAGCCGTGCCGCCTGCTCTTCCTCGATCTGCTTCTGGATGCGCTCGGTCTGGCGGACGTTGAGGTAGGACGCGAAGGGCAGTACGTCGATGCTCCGTTCCGGCGCATCGACCGGACCGCGGAACACGAGACCGACCTGCGGCGGACCGCTCGCGGCGGCCTCGTCGTCGCCAGGATCGAGCGTGAGCGTCCAGTCGCTGTCGAGCGACAGATCGGCAAGATTGATCGTGCCGCCGCCGGTGATCGTCGTATCGCCGGCCGAGAGCGTCAGGTTGTCGAGCCGCACGGCTCCGGCGGCGACCGAGAAGGCGCCCCCGGTCGATCCGAACGGAAACGTGCCGGCATCGATGTAGCCGGCGAAATCGGCGCGCAGACCGTCATTGTCGTAGAGCTTGCCGTTGTCGGAGGCCCGCACGACCAGCGATGCGGCGCGTTGGTTGAGGTAGCGGAGTTCCCCCTCGGAGACGAGCACCGTCCCGCCGCCGGTCAGCGTCGCGACCAGCCCGGCCGGCGACCGGCCGGTGCCCTCGACATTGGCGGAGAGGCTGAGCTTGCCGGTGGCGATGGCGCGCCCCGCCCGCTGCCAGATGAAGCGGTCGAGCGCCACGTCCTTCAGCTGGAAATTGCCGACGAAGCCGACATTGCCATCGGCATTATGAATGGCGAGGTTGGCCTCGGCGCTGCCGCCGGCGATTTCGCCATCGGCGACGCGGATCTCGACACGATCGGGCGCGAGCGCCAGCGTCACTTTCGGATTCGCGATCTCGAAATCGGGCGCGACCGTCAGGCGCTCGGCATCGAACCGGATCTTGCCGGCGATGTGAGAGACCGGCGGAGCCGCGAACGGCGCGCGCGACCACGGCGCTGCAGGATCGCCGCTGCGGACGAACGGCGCGCCGAACCCGAGACTGGTCAGCCACGGCAGGTCGATATCCTGGAGGGCGACGTCGCCGTCGACCTGCCAGACGCCGTCCGGCCCGCGCCCAACCTTGGCGGCGCCGTGGAAGGCATGGCCGGCGACGGAGCTGTCGGCGATGGTCACGTCCCCCGCCGCGGTGTCGACCTTGCCCTTGAAGCTGAGCGGCACGGTGCCCGCGCCGACCGGCACCGAAACGCCCGCCATCTGGATCAGCGGCGCGAGGTCGTCCGAGGCGACCTCGAAGTCACCGGAATAGCCCGGGATTCCGCCCTTCGGCATCGAGAACCTGCCGGCGGAATGAAGGACCACGCCGGCGAGGTTGCCTTCGACGGTGGCGGGCATGCCGTCGGCGGGGATTCCGGTCGCCGCCACGCGCAAACTGGCGCTGCCGGAACGGTCCAGCGACCTGCCGGTCAGGCCGATTTGTTCAAGCAAATTCAAAGCGTTATAGGAGGAGAGCTCGAGCTGAAGGGCGGTGGCGCCCGACGGCCAGGCGGAGGGCTTGCCGGTGAGGTCGAGACTGGCGTCAACCTTGGTCGTACCGGCCGAACCGCTGAGTTTCAGGCGCACCTTGTCGTCGGGGAAACCGCGCGGCGGCGCCTCGATACTGCCGTCGATAATGAGCGGGACAAGCGCCGGAGCTGCGGAATCGAGCCAGGACGAGACGCGATTGTCGGGGAACAGCCGGTCGAGGAGCCGCGCCAGTCCGTTCAGGGTCGCTGCATCGAGATGGGCGATGAGGCGCCCCCGCGGATCGGCAAAGGCGTCGGCAATTTCGCCTTCGGTGGCGGTGAGATGCGCCCCGCCTATATCGCCGATGTCGATCCTCTTCACCGAGACGGTGCCGTCGACATAGCCGGCGTCGATCGAAACGTTGCGCACGAGCACGTCCTCGATCGCGACCTCGTCGGCCTTGAGCTTGATCTTGTAGCTGTCGGCAAAGGCATTGGCGTCGCCGATTTCGCGGCCGGCGAGCAGCTCGGCGAGGCTCTTGATCTGGGTCAGTTCGAGCCGATTGGCGGTCAGATCGGTCTCGATCAGGCGCGGATGAGCGGCATTGGCGTCGCTCCACGCGATCGCACCGCCGATATTGGCGCCCCCGATGGTAGCGTTCATGTCGCTGAAGGCGATGCGGCCGGGTTCGATACGCACGCTGCCCGCGATCTCGAAGGGCGGCAGCAGCGCCGCGGCCGGATCGCGCCGGCCCCGCCACCACGAGGAGAAGGCGGCGGGCTGCGGCACCTTCAGCGTGGCGCGGCCGCTGAAGCCGAGATTCTCGCCGGTGGCGATCAGGCCGTCGGCGTCGACGCTCCCCTGGCCGGGGAGCCGGGCATGGAGGCCGCCGATCTGCCAGCCGCCGTCGACGGCGGCGGCCCGGAAGCGCGCGTCCTGGATGATCCCGCCGCCGACCACGACCGCGCCGACGTTGAAGCCGACGCTGCCGGGGATCGACGGCGGCTTGATCCCGGCGAGCGCGATGAGGAGCTTCCCGCCGGCCTCGCCCACCGCGACCGGCTTGTCGGGCTCGCCGCCGAGGAGATGGTCGATGTCGAGCTGGCGGGCCTGCAGGTCGGCGCTGAATTTGGCGTTCTCGCCGAGGGCCACGTCGAGGGAGCCGGCGAGGCTCGCCGGCTGGTCCTCCGGCCCGAAGGAGACGACCGCCTTGTCGACACGGAGGCGCTTGCGGGTCAGCACGAACGAACCCTCGCTCCGCCAGCCGCGAACGCTGCCGCTTCCCTTCGCGTCCTCCGGCGCATCGACCGGACCGCGGATGACCAGGCCCGGAAAGACCGCCTCGGTGGCGAAGGTGCCGGCATAGGTGAGACCGGCCGCGCCCGACGTCACGGTGCCGTCGGCGGTATAGGTGACCGGCTGGTCCGGCGGGGTCAGTTCGACCTTGGCGCGGAGCCCGGCCGGCGAGGTGCGGCCGGTGGTCAATTGGAACGTGCCGGCGCCGCTGCCTTCGCTGTAGATGCCCTCGATCCGCCACGGTCCGGCGAGCGACCCGGCCTCAACCGTGGCATGTCCGATCTGGAACTCGCGCCGAATCCCGCTCGACGGATCGCTATAGACGAGGACGCCGTCCGAGATTTCGACGCCAGCCAGCGTCACCGCGGCAGGATCGATGCGTCCGGCATCCGCTCCGGCGATCAGCCAGTCGAGCGACCCGCTATCGTCCATGGTGACCGTGGCCCGCGGCTTCTCGATCGCCATCGACACGACATGGATTTCGCCCTGCAGGAGCGGGAACAGTTCGAGGTCGGCGGAAACCCTGTCCACCGTCATCATCGGCTGGCCCTCACGGTCGCCGATAAGGACGTTCTCGAAGGTCACGGAGGGATAGGGCAAGAGACGGGCATCGGCCTTGCCGCCGACCTTCACCGGCTGGCCGAGGATGCGCGACGCTTCCGCCTCGAAGGTCGCCTTGTAGTTGTCCCAGTCGATAAAGTACGGGCCGATCAGCGCCGCGAAGAGCACGGCGACGGCGACAGCTCCGAGGATGAGCAACAGCCTGCCCAGCGTCCGCCTCCGGCGTAGCGACTAACTGACCGCGGTCACGCGACCGCGACGATCTTCCCCGGGTTCATGATGTTGCGCGGATCGATGGCGCGCTTGATCGCCCGCATCACGTCCAGTCCGCGGCCGTGCTCGGCCGCGAGATATTTCATCTTGCCCTGTCCGACGCCGTGCTCGCCGGTGCAAGTGCCTTCCATCGCGATGGCGCGTTCGTTCATCCGGCCGAGCAGCGCGCGGGCCCGGCCGACCTCGTCGGCGTCGTTCATGTCGACGAGCATGGTCAGGTGGAAGTTGCCGTCGCCGACATGGCCGACGATCGGCGCGATGAGGTTGCTGGCGGCGACGTCGGCCGCCGTCTCGGTGACGATGTCGGCAAGACGCGAGATCGGCACGCAGACGTCGGTGGGCACGATTTCCGAGCCGGGCCGCAGCTTCAGCGCGGACCAGTAGACATCGTGGCGCGCCTGCCAGAGCCGGCTGCGGTCCTCGGGCCGCGTCGCCCAGACGAAATCCTTGCCGCCGTTCTCGCGGGCAATCGCGCCGAAGGCCTCCGACTGCTCGGCGACCGAGGCCGGGCTGCCGTGGAACTCGACGAACAGCGTCGGCACCTCGGCGAGGCCGAGATTGGAATAGGCGTTGCACGCCTTCACCTGCAGCGCGTCGAGAAGCTCGATCCGCGCGACCGGGATGCCGCTCTGGATGGTGAGGATGGTCGCGTCGCAGGCGCCCTTCACCGTCTCGAAGGGCGCCACCCCGCCGGCAATCGCCTCGGGGATGCCGTAGAGCCGGACGGTCAGCTCGGTGATGACGCCGAGCGTGCCTTCCGAGCCGATGAGGAGACGGGTAAGATCATAGCCGGCGGAGGACTTCTTGGCCCGCCCGGCGGTACGGATGACCTCGCCGCCCGGCATGACCGCCGTGAGGTTGATGACGTTCTCCCGCATCGTGCCGTAGCGCACGGCGTTGGTCCCGGAGGCGCGGGTGGCCGCCATGCCGCCGAGCGTGGCATCGGCGCCGGGGTCGATCGGGAAGAAGAGGCCGGTGTCGCGGATGTAATCGTTGAGCGCCTTTCGCGTCACGCCCGCCTCGACGACCACGTCGAGGTCCTCGGCGTGGACGGCGAGGATCTTGTTCATACGGCTCATGTCGAGGCAGATGCCGCCGCCTGGCGCATTGACGTGGCCCTCCAGCGAGGTTCCGACGCCGAAGGCAATGACCGGGACGCGAAGGTCGAAGCAGAGCCGCACGACCTCGGCGACCTCCTCGGTCGATTCGGGGAAGACGACCGCGTCCGGCGGCTGCTTCACCAACCAGGACGTGGTCTGACCGTGCTGCTGGCGCACCGCCTCGGAACGGGAGAAACGTACCCCGAATCGCTCGGCCAGCTTCGGCAGCGCCGCCGCAATCCCGGCTTCGTTCCGCGCCACCGGCTCGACCGCGAGCTGAACCGTCATTCCTCCTCCGGTGCAAGAGGCACTCCGCCCGGACGCCACCGTAGCAAAATGGCGAATGTGAGCCAGCGGCAAATGGCGCCGCCGGTGCGGCGCGCGCAAGAATCGGAATGCGCCGGGCCCCGGCTTTGCCTAGGGTGCGCATCCCTTCCCGCTGCCACCCCGTTTTCCCGAATCGGCAAGATGACCCCTCCCCCGATCAACCGGCACATGAGCCCCGTCGAATGGGGGCTGCTCGTCTTCCTCGCGATCGTCTGGGGCGGCTCGTATTTCTATGTCGGCATCGCGGTGAAGGAGCTGCCGCCGCTCACCATCGTCGCGGTGCGCGTGATCCTCGGCGCCGCCCTCCTCTACCTCGTCGCCCGGGCCGCCGGGGCGCGCCTCCCTCGCGCCGCGAGCATCTGGGGCTCCTTCTTCGTCATGGGGCTCCTCAACAACGTCATCCCCTTCAGCCTGATCGCCTGGTCGCAGGGCCATGTCGAAAGCGGGCTCGCTGCCATTCTCAACGCGACGACGCCGCTCTTCACCGTCATCGTCGCCCACTTCATGACGCACGACGAGAAGATGACCCCGGCCCGCGTCGCCGGGCTGGTCGTCGGCTTCGCCGGAGTGGTGGTGATGATTGGGCCGGATGCGCTGGCCGGCGCCGGCAGCGACCTGCTCGCCGAACTCGCTCCGCTCCTCGCCTCGGTCTTCTACGCGGTGTCGGGCGTCTATGGACGGCGGTTCAGCCGGCTCGGCCTGAAGCCGATCGCGACGGCGACGTCGCAGGTGACCGCATCGGCGGTGATGATGCTGCCGCTCGCGCTCGTCTTCGACGCGCCTTGGACGCTGCCCGCTCCGAGCTTCAACGTCGTCCTGGCCCTGATCGGCCTCGCGGCGCTCTCGACGACGCTCGGCTATGTCCTCTTCTACCGCATTCTCGCCAGCGCCGGCGCGGTGAACCTGCTTCTGGTGACGTTTTTGGTGCCGGTGAGCGCCATCATCCTCGGCGCGCTGATCCTCGACGAGCACCTCGCGCTCAACCACTTCGCCGGCATGGCGCTGATCGGCCTCGGGCTCGCCGGGATCGACGGGCGGGTATTCAACCTGTTGTGGCGGAAGGCGGCGTAGCGCGGGCGACAAAACAGGCCACGCGCCGAAGCCCGATTTTAACCCCTCTCTTACCCGCGCGCTTGCAACCTTGACACGCAATGCACACTGCCCGAACTTCTAGTGGGTAAGGAGGGCAGCTCGCATGGCAACAGGCCAACAGCTTGATGTAATTCGATTTTCATATACTGGCGGATTGGCCGATAGCGGCCGACTAAACTTTTACGAACTTGGCCGGGCATACTACGCAGCCTCCCGCCTCACTTATACGATCGCACGTTTTCGTGAAACAGGCCGCGTCCTGCAGAAAATATCAGAGAAGATCGACACCGTCATTTTGGCTGAAGCTCCTCGACGTGGCAGCTTCATTATTGACGCCGCAGCAACTTTAGTCCCCATCGTCGTCGCTGCTGCAGTGGACGCTCCGCTATCAGCTATATTCGCATGGATATGGGACAAAATATTACCCTCAAGTGACGTTGATAAGAAAGACGCTTTGCGGATCACCCGAGAAATAGCAAAAATAAACGCAAGTCGAGACGTAAATCTCTCTAAGCAAGAGACAGAGAGATTAAAGGTTATAGAACGAATTCTCACTCAAGAAAAGGCGACCCTAAGGGACCTTGTCGACGCACAAAGGCTTATACTAAGACGCTCCGAAAATGCTTCCGATGGGCCATCTGTGCGCCGAGAGAGCGCGAAATTGGAGTCGATGACGGATTTGCTCCAAAGGACCGAGCTTATTGAAGAATACGAGGAAGCTTTTTCAAGCATCAACACAGATACGGAGAGAAGGCTTGAGGAGCGCGTGAGAGAAACGATGCAAGACGTCGCTTTGCCTTTGCGATCATCTGCAGATTACATAGCTATTGGAACGCCGGCCAACGCTAATCTTTTCGCGCGTCTTGATTCCCAAGAGGTAAAGAACCTAAACGCCGAGATCGAGGATCGAACAGTTATCAAAGCTCGTTGCCGCATTATTCGATACGATCGAAATGGGCGGTATGGAAAATTGGCATCCACCGAGGCTCTGCCGAACCTGGATCAGACAGAATATTTCTTTCGCCTATCTAGCGGAGCTTCCAGACAACTTCATTCTAATGTAATTGATGCGATGCACTTAGCTGAAGTCAAGGCCAAGCTAACGGCGTATCGAAACGAATTGGGAGAAATCCAGCGATTGGTACTCCACGACGTCGATTTATCGCAGATTCAATAGTCCGATCCGTAGGCTGACATTCGGTAACTCATCATGGATCGTCGTCTCACCGCCGCCGACCGCGAGACCGGCAGTGCCCCAATCGCGTTCAAGGAGTCGTGAGGCGGCTTACTCGTCTTCGATACACGCGCTGATCAGCCGCTCGCGCTCGCGGAAGCTCCGGATCGTGCCGGCAAGGTAGAGGATGCCGGTGAGGAGCTGGAGCGCAACGACGAGGACATGGCGCTCGCCTTCCATGATGAGCGCGGGCCAGAGCCAGAGCGAGAGCACGATCAGGCCGTGAAAGACGAGCGCGGCGGGGAGGAGGAACTTCAATTCCATCCGCTGGCGGCTGTCGATATGCGCGTAGAGCGCGGCGCGCTCGGGCGTGTCCTGGAAGTCCTCGCGGTGTTCGCGGACCATCCGGGCGTCCCAGAGATAGAGGACGAACGAGACGAGGAAGAACCCGAACATGAAGATGAACCACTTCGCCGGGTGGGTAATCTGGGCGAAGGCGGCGACCTCGACGAAGGCGGCGAGCAGATAGAGGAGCGTGTGGACGATATCGAACGGCCACGAAATGAAGCTCACCGAGTGGATGATGGCGAGCGACCAGAAATTGAGGATGAGGACAAAGCCGGCGAGCACATAGGGCATGTACTCCCATTCGAGGTCGCCGATGACGTGCTCGGATTCGACGGCGAGCGTGGTGATGGCGAGGCCCTGAATGACGGCGATCAGCAGGAACTCGATATCGACGACCGTCCCGTCGAGCCGCTCGCGCGTCAGCCGCGACCGCCGCAACCGCATGGTCTGCCCCGTTTCCCGTCACTCCCGGGATTACAGCGGAGACGATTGCGGGACGCAATCGGGGCGATGTGCGAAAACCCGCCCCTCCACCGGCTTCGGCGGTCCCCCTCCCCGTAAAACGGGGGAGGACGCAGTGCACTTTTGTGGCCGGGTGACGGCTGGAACGAAGCGGGAATAGGCTCCATATTCCGACGGTGAAGAAACCCCACGATTCGACCATGCGCGCCCTCCCCCTTCTCCCCGAGGCGGGCGAGGAAGAGCCGCGCCGGACCCACGACGTGTCGGCGCCCGGACCGAAGCCCGGCGGGATTGCCGCGCGCGCCATGGGGAAGCGCGCCGAGGGCGGCGCCGGCTATCTCGACAAGCTCAACCCGGAGCAGCGGCTGGCGGTCGAGACGACGGAGGGGCCGGTGCTGGTGCTGGCCGGCGCCGGCACCGGCAAGACGCGGGTCCTGACCACGCGGATCGCCCACCTCCTCGCCACCCAGAAGGCGCGGCCCTACGAGATCCTGGCGGTGACCTTCACCAACAAGGCGGCGCGCGAGATGCGCATCCGCATCGGCGACCTCATCGGCGAGGTGGTCGAGGGCATGCAGTGGCTCGGCACCTTCCATTCGATCGGGGCGCGCATGCTCCGCCGGCACGCCGAACTCGCCGGGCTGAAGGCCGATTTCACCATCCTCGACACCGACGACCAGGTCCGCCTCTTGAAGCAGCTGATCCAGGCCGACGGGATCGACGAGAAGCGCTGGCCGGCCCGGCAGCTCGCCGGCTGGATCGATACCTGGAAGAACCGCGGCCTCGGCCCGAAGGACGTGAGCGAAGCCGACGCCGCGGCGTTTGCCGACGGGCGCGGACGCAAGCTCTACGCCGCCTACCAGGAGCGGCTGAAGACCCTCAACGCCACCGATTTCGGCGACCTCGTCCTCGAACCGCTCCGCATCATGCGCGAGAACCCGGACGTGCTTGCCGACTATCACCGGCGCTTCCGCTACATGCTGGTCGACGAGTACCAGGACACCAACGTCGCGCAGTATCTCTGGCTGCGGCTGCTGGCGCAGCGGCCGGCGGGCGAGGACGGGACGCGTCCGCGGGCGAACATCTGCTGCGTCGGCGACGACGACCAGTCGATCTACGGCTGGCGCGGCGCCGAGGTCGACAACATCCTCCGTTTCGAGAAGGACTTCCCCGGCGCCAGGGTGATCCGGCTCGAGCGGAACTACCGCTCGACCTCGCATATCCTCGGCGCCGCCTCGCACCTCATCGCCCACAACCAGAGCCGGCTCGGCAAGACGCTGTTCACCGACGCGACCGACCCCGAGGCGCCCAAGGTTACGGTCGCCTCGTCCTGGGACTCGGAGGAGGAAGCGCGCGCCGTCGGCGAGGACATCGAGGACCTGCAGCGCAAGGGCCACAAGCTGAACGAGATCGCCATCCTCGTGCGCGCCTCGTTTCAGATGCGTGCCTTCGAGGACCGCTTCGTCACGCTCGGCCTGCCCTATCGCGTCATCGGCGGCCCGCGCTTCTACGAGCGCCAGGAAATCCGCGACGCGCTTGCCTATTTCCGGGTGACCGTGCAGCCGGCCGACGACCTCGCCTTTGAGCGGATCGTCAACGTGCCGCGGCGCGGCATCGGCGACACGACGGTGAAGGTGCTGCACGACCGGGCGCGGGCGAAGCGCATTCCGCTCTATGACGCCGCGGTCGATATCGTCGAGACGGACGAGCTGAATGCGCGGACGCGGGCCGCGCTCCGCGACTTGGTCACGGCGTTCGCGCGCTGGCGGGCCAAGGCCGGTTCGCTGCCGCACACGGAACTCGCCGAACTCATTCTGGAGGAGAGCGGCTATACCGAGATGTGGCAGGCCGACCGCTCCGCCGATGCGCCGGGGCGGCTGGAAAACCTGAAGGAACTCGTCCGCTCGATGGACGAGTTCGAGACGATGACCGGCTTCCTCGAACACATCTCGCTGGTCATGGATGCCGATGCCGAGGCCGGCAACGACGCCGTCTCGATCATGACGCTGCACTCGGCGAAGGGCCTCGAATTCGACACGGTGATCCTGCCCGGCTGGGAGGAAGGCCTCTTCCCCTCGCAGCGCACCCTCGACGAGAACGGCCGCGCCGGGCTCGAAGAGGAGCGCCGCCTCGCCTATGTCGGACTGACGCGGGCGCGCAAGCGCGTCTATGTCCGCTTTGCCTCCAACCGGCGCATGCACGGCATGTGGCAGGCGGGCATCCCGTCGCGCTTCGTCGACGAACTGCCCGAGGCGCATGTCGATGTGGCCGAGGACCAGACGGGCTACGGCGGCTACGGCACCGGCGCCTACGGCGCCTCGCGCTTCGATACCCGCGATCCCTTCGAGAACGCCTACGCGACGCCCGGCTGGCAGCGCGCGCAGCGCAACCGCGGCGGCTCCTCAGCGGGTTCGACCATGGGCGGCTACGGCAACAATTCGGGCCCGCGCACGGAGCGCCGGCTCCTCGAAGGCGAGTTGGTGGCGAAGTCGGTCGTCAGCGGCGGCTCGGCCTACAAGACCGGCGAGCGCGTCTTCCACCAGAAATTCGGCTACGGGAAGATCACTGCGATCGAGGGCAACAAGCTCACCGTCGATTTCGAGAAGGCCGGCGAGAAGCGCGTCCTCGACTCCTTCGTCGCGCGCCACGCGACCTGACGTTTCAGGGTGCGAACAGCCTCACCAGCCCGCGCGCCACGGCCGCCGGATAGACGGTCATGTGGTACTCGTCCGGAAAGACCGCGGTGTCGAGGCGGAGGCCGGGATAGCGTCGCGCCTTGAGGCGTCGGGTGAAGGCGCGGAAGTTGGTCACCTGCCTGAACCAGGCGATGACCTCGTCGGCGAAATCTTCGCTGAGCCACCCTCCTCCGGGCGCCTCCTCCTCGGCGCCGACCGCCATGAAGACGCGGGCATCGAGGTCATCGTGACCGTCCGCCCATTCGCGCTCCCAGCGGAACGGCAGGCGCTCCTCCCACCACAGCGAAGGGCTGACGATGAGGTAGCGGCCGAACAGTCCGGGGCGATGGAAGAGCGAATCGAGGGCGAAGAGCCCGCCGAGCGACCAGCCGATCAGGGTACGGTCGCCGCCGGCGCCGAACTCGCCCTCGACGAAGGGGATGATCTCCCCGGCAATGGCATCGAGCAGCCGTCCGGCGTTGCCGGCCCCGAGCGGCGGGCGCCATTCACGCCCGGTCACCGGCGTCGGGGTGAGATCGCGGATGCGTCGGGCGAGGAAATCGCCCTCGTCGTCGGTATCGTGACCGATGCCGACGACCCAGGCCGGCGGAACGGCGCCGCCGGCGTAACGGCCGTAGACGCCGGCCCAGCCGGCCACGGTATCGAGGGTCAGGAACGCATCGAGGACGACGATGACCGGTTCGCCGCCGCGCGGCGTCTGGCCTGCCGGCGGAACCACGGTGACGCGAAGCGTATCGCCGAGCGCGGGGGATTCATGGCGAAAGCTGCGCCGGCCGCTCGTTTCGGCAAGCGGCTGCCAGCCACTACGAATGCGCGGCTTCCGGGTCACTGCGACCCGCCGTCGGCATCGCAGTGGACACGGAGGGCCGGGCCGGACGGGGAGCGCCGGGCGTCCGCGCCCCGGTCGGCGTCCTTTGCGCTCGGCAGGCGATTGACCACGGCGTCCATTCCGGTGCTCCTTCCCCGCAAGACCAGAACCGATGCGGCACCATTCTGCCATGAGTTACACGGCGACATTCAAGCTCGACCAGGCGCAGGCGCATGCCGTCGCCGCCGCGCTCGACAACCATCCGGACTTCGAATCGTGCGCGCTCGACCTCCGAGAGATCGCGGCCGGCGAATGGACGGTTGCCGTCTACTTCGAGGACCGTCCGGACGCGGCGCGCCGGCAGCGGCTTGGCGAGGCTGTCGCCAAGGCAATCGGCCGGCCGGCCCCGGCGATCATCGTTGCCGAACTGCCGGACGCCGACTGGGTGGCAAGGAGCCTTGAAGGACTCCCTGCGGTCCGTGCCGGGCGGTTCGTCGTCCATGGCGCCCACGAGCGAAACCGGGTGGCGGTGAACGACATCGGCATCGAAATCGAGGCCGGCCTCGCCTTCGGCACCGGCCACCACGGGACCACGACGGGCTGCCTCATCGCCATCGGCCGGCTGGTCGCGACCCGCCCAATCGAAAATGCGCTGGACGTCGGCACCGGCACCGGCGTTCTGGCGATAGCCATCGCCAGGCTCGCCCACGCGCCGGTTCTTGCGACCGACATCGACCCGGTCGCCGTGCGCGTGGCGAGGGAGAATATCCGGCTGAACGGCGCGGCAGGATGGGTGCGAACGGCGACGGCCGCCGGGCTGTCGGCGCGGATCTTCGCCGAGCGCGGGCCGTTCGATCTGATCGTCGCGAACATTCTCGCCGGCCCGCTGGTCCGCCTGGCGCCCGCCATTCGCAAGCACCTTGCGCCCGGCGGCACGGTGATTCTTTCCGGCCTGCTCATCCCGCAGCGGGCGCGCGTGCTTGCGGCCTACCGGGCAGAGGGACTGCGGCTGACCGGCGAGCACCGCCTCGGCGAGTGGCTGACGCTGGTCTTCACGCGGAGCATCCGGACGCGCCGCCGCCGGTTCGCCGCGGGCTACATCGCTGCCGGACGCGTCTCGCACCGCTCGATCCCGGCGCGCCCGCCGGCGCCGACCGCGTAGCCGGCATCGTCCAGAATGAGGCCGTGGAGGGCGGCGGCCCGCCGCGCATGCACCTCCCGCACGCTGACCAGCCGATGGAGGATACGGCGACAGGCGCCGTGCCCCCGCAATCGCACCGCCGGCGCGAGGCTAATGCCGTCAAAGCGCGGGTTCGTCATGGCGATGATCCTTCCTTGTCGCAGTCCCGAAGAATCCTCCCAGACGCCTCCTTTATGGGCCGGACCGGTCACCCTTCGGAACCCGTTGATCGGCATGAGAGATATGTCGATATTGCAGCGCAGCGTCATCATGCTGCCATGCAGCAACTCTTCCCGTTGGAATTCGACTCGGCGGTGCTGTTAGAAGGCGGCCGAGCCCAGCGGAACCGGAACGCCTCATGGACATCGCAGCCGCCCCGTCCCCCATTCGTGAACGCGCCGGCCGCCTCCGTGCGGAACTCGGGAAGCTCGGATTGACCGGCTTCATCGTCCCGCACGCGGACGAATATCAGAGCGAGTACCTGCCGCCCTCGGCGGAGCGGCTGGCCTGGCTGACCGGCTTCGACGGCTCCGCGGGGCTGGCGATCGTGCTCGCCGACAAGGCGGCGCTATTCGTCGACGGCCGCTACACGCTGCAGGCCCGGAGCCAGACCGACACCGCCGTCTTCGCCCTGGAAAGCCTCGTCGACAACCCGCCGGCGAGGTGGCTGGCCCGAGAAGCGAAAGCCGGCGACCGCATCGGCTACGATCCGTGGCTGCTCACCGTCGCGGAGGTGAAGCGGCTCTCCGAAGCCTGCGCAGGCGCCGACGCCGCGCTGGTCGCGGTTGAAGCGAATCCGCTCGACCGCATCTGGGACGACCGGCCGGCGGCGCCCCTCGGGCAGGTGACGATGCAGCCGGTCTCGCTCGCCGGCGAGACGGCATCGGCGAAGATCGCGGTGCTGCAGGCGGCCCTGGCCGAAAGAAAAGCCGATGCGGCCGTCACCGGCAACGCGGACTCGATCGCCTGGACGCTCAATATTCGGGGCAACGACGTGGCGCATAATCCGGTCGCGCTGGCCTTCATGGTGCTGCCGGGTGCGGGCAAGCCGGTCCTCCACATCGATGGGCGGAAGCTCTCCAACGCCGTGCGGACCGAGCTGGCCGACATCGCCGACATCGAGTCGCCGGCGAGCTTCAGGGCGAACCTGACGCGCCTTGGCGGGAACAAAGCCAAGGTCCTCCTCGACCCCGCCACCACCGCGGAAGCGATCGCGCGCACGATCGAGGGAGCCGGCGGGACGATCGTGGAAGGCGCCGACCCGGCGGTCCTTCCGAAGGCAAGAAAGAATTCGGTCGAACTCGCCGGCACGCGCAAGGCGCACATTCGGGATGGCGCGGCGATGGTCCGCTTCCTCGCCTGGCTGGAGAAGAACGCGCCGGGGAATCTCGACGAACTGCAGGCCGCGGCGAAGCTGGCCGAACTCCGCGCCGACACGGCTCGCCGCGACGGATCCGAACTGGTCGACCTCTCCTTCACCACCATCTCGGGCGCCGGACCGAACGGCGCGATCATCCACTACCGCCCGACGCCGGCGACCAACCGCAAGCTCGAAACGGATTCGCTCTACCTGGTCGATTCGGGCGGACAGTACCGCGACGGCACGACCGACATCACACGCACCGTCGCCATCGGCACGCCGAGCGCGGAGATGCGCGACCGGTTCACGCGCGTCCTCAAGGGGCACATCGCGATCGCCACCGCGCGTTTCCCGGCGGGCACCAGCGGGGCCCAGATCGACGCGCTTGCCCGCCAGGCGCTGTGGCAGGCCGGCTGCGACTACGAGCACGGCACCGGCCACGGCGTCGGCGCCTTCCTGTCGGTGCATGAAGGACCGGCGCGGATCTCCAAGCTCGGCACCGCACCGCTCGAACCGGGCATGATCCTTTCCAACGAGCCCGGCTATTACAAGCCGGGCGCCTACGGAATCCGGATCGAGAACCTCGTCGTCGTCCTGCCGCCGGCGCCGATCGAAGGCGGCGACAAGCCCATGCTCGGCTTCGAGACCATTTCGCTCTGCCCGATCGAGCGGAACCTCATCGACCCGGCTATGCTGACGCCGCCGGAGCGGAATTGGATCGACGCCTATCACGCGGCGTTGCCCGGCAGACTGGGACATCTCCTCGATCCGGCCGAGCGCGCGTGGCTGCGCGAAAAGACCCGTCCGCTCTAGCGCTTAGCCGCATCCCGCGGGCCTGCCTTTTTTCCGGAACCCTGACCGCTTCTTTGCGTTTCGCAATCATGCGGCGGGCAGCCAGCCTTCGAGCGGCGAGGGTCCATTCACGGCCCCGAAGAGGAGATAGTCTCGCATGAAGAAGCTACTTACATCCGCCGCTTTCGTGGCCCTGCTCGCCGCGGCGCCGGCCGTTGCGAAGGACACGACGGCAGCTCCGGCCACCCCGCCCGCGGCCACCGACGCCGCCAATCCGGCTACCCCGGCCAATCCCGATTTGCTGAACCCGGCCAATCCGCCGGCCGCCTCCGACCAGTCGGCCGCGCCGTTGCCGAATGCCGAGCCGACGGCTCCGGCGACGGCTGAAACGCCCGCGGCCACCAATCCCGCCAAACCGCCGGCGGCTGTCGCTGCGGCCCCGGGCAACTTCATCGGTCAGCAGGCCGCCGAGGAGCAGCTCGCTTCGAACTGGATCGGGCAGTCGATCTACAATTCGGCCGACGAGAATCTCGGCGACGTCAACGACCTCGTCATCGGCAAGGACGGCAAGGTCGACGCGATTGTCATCGGCGTCGGCGGCTTCCTCGGCATCGGCGAGAAGAACGTCGCGGTTCCGTTCGGCGCGATCACCGTGTCGACGGACGCCAACGGCAAGCTGAAGCTGATGCTTCAGGCGACGAAGGAGCAGCTCGATGCGGCGCCTGAATTCATGACCCTCGCCGAATTGAGGGCGCAGAAGGCTCCCGCCACCGACGTCACACCGATGGCGCCGGCCGCCCCGGCTCCGGCCCAGTAGTCCGGGAAGGCCGAACGCATGGGGCCCGCCGGCACCCGCCGGCGGGCTTCGCGTTTCCGCCGTTCAGTTGAACCAGGCGGCGTAGGTGCCGAACTGGCTGCCGAAGGCGGCGACGATCCGGCTCCAGTTCGCGGACGTTTCAACCGGCCCGTCCTCGAGGTAGGGCAAGGCCGCGGGGCCGGTAAACCAGAGGACGAAATCGAACGCCTGCGGCTCTTCGAAGACGCGGCGGAGATTGATGCCGCGCCCGAAGCGCCAGTGCGGCACCAGCTTCCTGCCGTCGAGGAGAAGCTCGGCTTCGTCGAGGATGGCGCGCCAGGCGTCGATGTGCGCCTGGTCGACGCGCAGCAGCGCGAACGGGCTGGTCTGGCGCGGATTGGGAAGCCATTCGCGGTCGTCGTCGGTCTCCGCCTCGACCGCGTCCCAGGTCTGCCGCGACAGGGCGATCACGGCCTTGAGGTGATCGCGGACGGCGCGCATCCGCTCCGGCTCGGCGACCGGCCAGCGGATGTGAAGAAAGGTGATGAGGTCAGCGATCGGGCCCCAGTCCATGGCATCGGCCGAAAAGAGAGCGTGCGAGAAGGCGAGGTTCGCCGAGGGGAAGAAGAGGTGGAACGTGTCGTCGAAGCTCTCGTGCCAGTCATGGGCGAGGAAGAACTCGCCGAAGGCCATCATCAGATGGATGTAGCCGCGGAGCCAGTACACATCGCCCCGGTCGAAGCCGAAGGCGAGCGACACCGCGAGGTCGTTGTCGGAAAGGCCGGTGACCCGCTGCAAGGCGACGATGACCGGCTCGCGCCCGCTGCCGTCGCCGACCACGTCATAGCTGACCCGGCGGAGGTCGAGCGGCAGCGACACCGGCCCCACGCCGATCCCGGCCAGTGTCGCCTCGGCCCTGCCGAGGTCGGCGACGAAATCGGCGAGCAGTCCGTGGAAGTCGGCATAGGTGATCGGCTTCGGCGACGGGTTGGGCGGCACCGGCAGGCGGACGATCGGCAGGAACATCGCGAACTGCGGTGACTGCATCCCGTATCGGTAGAGGCCCTGCGACAGGTGCTCGACGGCGCGGACGAAACGGACCACGCCGAGCCCGAAGCGCGCGTCGTTATCGGCGGGATCGCGTTCGACCAGCGCCGACAGCGCGACGTCTCCCGCCGCCAGCGTTCCCGCGGCGAGATGCTCTGCCGTCAGCTTCTGCGCCGCCTCGTCGGCGCGCACCGAGCCCGCTGCCGACAGCGCCACGCCCATAGCGGTGAGAAGCGTCCAGAACCTGCCTCTTGCCATATCGCCCTCCTCCCGGCACCTAGCGGGAACGACCAGGGCATCGTCGCTAGCATCATTTTGAACGACGTTCAAGAACAACGTTCAGGACGGGCCGACCAGCTTCAGCCATGCCTCCTCGTCGATGACCCGGACGCCATGCTTCTCGGCGTCCCTTAGCTTCGAGCCGGCACCCGGTCCGGCCACGACCAGGTCGGTCTTCTTCGAAACCGAGCCGGACACCTTGGCGCCGAGCCGCTCGGCCATCGCCTTCGCCTCGTCGCGGGTCATCTTCTCCAGCGACCCGGTGAAAACCACGGTCTTCCCGGCAACCGGCGATTCGGTCGCGACCCGTTCGGCATCTTCGATCGTGACCTCGGCAACCAGCGCCTCGACCAGGTTGCGGTTATGCGCCTCGCCGAAATAGCGTCCGACGGCATCGACCACCGTCTCCCCGATCTGGTCGATGGCATCCATTTCCTCGCGCGCGGCAGGATCGCCGCGGGCGATCCGCAGCGCCGCATCGTGGAAGGCCGCCCATGAGCCGTAGCCGCGCGCGAGCTGCCGCGCCGTCGTCTCGCCGACATGCCGGATGCCGAGGGCGTTGATGAAGCGGTCGAGCGCGATAGTGCGGCGGGCATCGATGGCATCGAAGAGGTTGCGCACGGAAACCGCGCCGAAGCCCTCCACGTCGCGGAGCTTCCTGAGATTCGCCTCGTCGCGGCGGCGAAGCGTGAAGATGTCGGCCGGCGCCTTCACCGGCAGGTCTTCGCTCTCGTAGAAATACTCGATCTGCTTCTCGCCGAGGCCCTCGATGTCGAAGGCGGCGCGCGAGACGAAATGGCGGAGATGCTCCTTGCGCTGGAAAGGACAGGCGAACTCGCCGGAGCAGCGCCGGACGATCCCCTCCCCGCCGGTCGCCGTCGTTTCCCGGACGATCGGCGTGTGCAGGTAGCAGGGACAGGTTCTGGGAAATTCGAACGGCTCTGCGCCCTTCGGGCGGAGGGCGAGATCGACCGAGAGCACCTGAGGAATGACGTCGCCGGCGCGCTGGATGGTGACCGTGTCGCCGATGCGGATATCGACCGGCTCGCCCCTCTCGTCCTGGCGCAGGATCCCCCCGTTCCGTCCGTAGCCGCGGATGAAATCCTCGTTGTGCAGCGTCGCGTTGACGACGGTGACGCCGCCGACATTGACCGGTTCGAGCCGGGCGACGGGCGTCAGCGCTCCGGTGCGGCCGACCTGGATGTCGATGCCGACGATCCTGGTCGTCGCCTTTTCGGCGGCAAACTTGTGCGCCACCGCCCAGCGCGGGCTGGCGCTGCGGATGCCGAGGCGCTCCTGGAAGGCCAGCGAGTCGACCTTGTAGACGACGCCGTCGATGTCATAGGGGAGCGATGCGCGCTGCCGCTCGATCTCGGCATAGGCGGCGAGCGCCGCCTCGATATCGGCGCAGCGCCGGATGAGCGGATTGACCGGGAAGCCCCACTTGCCGAACGCCTGGACGACACCGAACTGGGTATCCGCCGGCAGCGCACTGTAGGCGCCCCAGGCATAGGCGAAGAAGCGGAGCGGGCGCGACGCGGTCACCGCCGGATCCTTCTGCCGCAACGAGCCGGCGGCGGTGTTGCGCGCGTTAACGTAGAGTTCCTCGCCGCGCGCCTCCTGCTCGCGGTTGAGCGCGAGGAAGTCCTCCTTGCGGAAGTAGATCTCGCCGCGCACCTCGATGAGGTCGGGCGCCCCCTTCGGCAGCGATTGCGGAATGTCGCGGATGGTGCGGACGTTGGCGGTGACGTTCTCGCCGGTGACGCCGTCGCCGCGCGTCAGCCCCTGCACCAGTCGGCGTTCCTCGTAGCGGAGCGAGATGGAGAGACCGTCGATCTTTGGCTCGGCGGTGAGCGCGACCGGCTCATCGCCGAGGCCGAGGAAGCGGCGCACCTGATCGAGGAAGGCACGCACGTCGTCATCGGTGAAGGCCTTTTCCAGCGACAGCATCGGCACCGCATGGCGGGCGGTGGCGAACTTGGCGGAGGGCGCCGCACCGACCGACAGGCTGACCGCGCCCTTGAGGTCGGGAAAGCGGGCCTCGATGGCGGCAAGCTCCGCGCGAAGCGCATCGTACGCCGCGTCGGAGATCTTCGGCCTGTCGAGCTGGTGGTAGAGCCGGTCGTGCTCGGCGATCTCGACCGACAGCGCCTGGTGCCGCTTCGCGGCCTCCGCGTCGGTCAGCGCCTCAACCGGCTTGGGAATTGTCTTGCGTGCCATCGCGGCGAAGGTACCGCGCCCGCGTCTCCGGGCAAGTGAGTGAGGCGCTAGACGTGCTCGTGGGGGATGCGCTTGCGCTGCAGGATCATGGTGAGGAACGCCACGACAAGGAGACCCGCCCCGGCGAAGAAGGCGATGCCGGGCAGGTCGAGGGCCGATTCCTCGCCGACGAAGTGGCCGAAGAGAAACGCCCCGATCGGTGGGCCGATCACGCCCGTCGCGGTGATGAGGCTCGCAATCGCGCCCTGGAGGAGGCCCTGCTCGTCGCGGCGGGCGTTGCGCGTGGCGATCGCCTGGAGCGACGGGCCGGTGACGGCGGCGCCGAAGGCATAGGGGAGGATCGTCGCGTACATCGCCCAGGGCGCCGTCGCCATCCCGAAGATCGTGAGCGCTCCGGCGCCGACGGCGAGCCCCAGCAGGAGCGTCGCCCATTCCCCGATCCCGCGCGCCAGGAAGCGGACGATGAAGCCCTGGAAACCGGCGAAGAACAGCCCGAAAACGGCGAGCGACATGCCCACCTCGAATGCGCCCCACGCGAAGCGGTAGCCGGTGAACAGCACCCAGGTGCTCTCCAGCATGCGGGCGGAAAGATTCATGAGGACGCAGACGACGAACAGAACCACGATCACGCGGGAATGCGCCGCGGAGGCGATAGCCCCGATCGGATTGGCGTCGGCCAGCCGGAAGCTGCGCCGGTCCTCCGGCTTCAGCGTCTCGGGCAGGCTGAACCAGGTCCATGCGAAATTGCCGAGCGCCAGCGCCGCGGCGGCGAAGAACGGCATCCGTGCGCCAAGTTCGCCGAGGAGGCCGCCGAAAAGCGGCCCGGCGATGAAGCCGAGACCTATCGCCGCCCCGGTGACGCCGAAGGCGGCGGCCCGCTTTTCGATGGGGGTGGTGTCCGCGATCACGGCGGAGGTGACGGCGAGCGTCGCGCTGCAGATGCCGGCGACGATGCGGCCGAGGAAGAGCCAGCCGACGCTCGGCGCGAAAGCGAGGATCAGGTAGTCGATGCAGAGCCCGAACAGCGACAGAAGCAGCACCGGGCGGCGGCCGAAGCGGTCCGCCAGCGCGCCAAGAAGCGGGCTGAAGATGAAGTTCATGAGCGAGAAGGCAGCGACGAGAAGGCCATAGGTCGTCGACGCGCTGGCGACATCGCCGCCGAGCATCTGCTGCACGAGTTGCGGCAGAATCGGCAGCAGCAGGCCGTAGCCCATGATGTCGACGAGGACGATGCAGAAGACGACCGCAAGGATCGTTTTGCGGGAGCTCATGAACGCGTCACGCAGCGCCGAGGATGAGACGGTCGGCGGCGGCGCGCGCCTCCTCGGTAATGGTTGCGCCGGCGAGCATGCGGGCAATCTCCTCCCGCCGGCGGCGCTGGTCCAGCCTGGCGACGCTGGTCGTGACCGGGCGGCTGCCGGTCTGACCCTTGGCGACGAGCATGTGCGCGCTGGCGCGGGCGGCGACCTGCGGCGCATGGGTGACCGACAGGACCTGAACCCGTTCCGCCAGACGCGCCAGGCGCACACCGATCGCATCGGCGACGGCGCCGCCGACGGCCGTGTCGATCTCGTCGAAGACCAGGGTCGGCGCCGAGCCGCGATCGGCGAGCGCCACCTTCAGCGCCAGCAGGAACCGCGCCAGCTCGCCGCCGGAGGCGACCTTCATCAGCGGGCCGGGACGCGAACCGGGGTTGGTGCGCACGGTGAAAGCGACCTCATCGATGCCCGCCTCGGCGCGACGTTCGGGATCGGCATCGAGCGCGACGCTGAACTCGGCGCGTTCCAGCTTGAGCGCCGGCAGCTCGGCCGCCACCGCCTTTTCCAGCGCCTTCGCCGCCTTCCTGCGGGCCGCGCTCAGCGCCGCCGCCTCGCGGTCGTAGCGCGCCTTTGCCGCATCGGCCTCGGCGACGAGAACCGCCAGGCGCTCCTCGCCCGATTCCAGCTCGCGCAGCTCGGCCGCCATCCGGGCCTCGATCGCCGGGAGATCGGCCACCGGGACATTGTACTTGCGGCCTGCGGCGCGAAGCGCAAACAGCCGCTCCTCGACCTCCTCCAGTTCACGCCGGTCGAACGAGGCGGCGCGTGCCGCGGCGGCGAGCGCATCTTCGGCCTCGCCGAGGCCGCGCACGGCGCGATCGAGCGCAGCAATGGCATCGTCGAGCAGACCGCCGGCCTCGCCGGACTTCCGCTCGAGCCGGCGGAGAAGTCCGGACAGCGACGGGATCGGCGACGCGCCGCCGGCGACCAGTTCGAACGCCTCAGCAATGTCGCCGGCGATCTTCTCCGCCCGCATCATCGTCTGGCGACGCCCGGCGAGCGCGGACTCCTCCTCCGGCTGCGGCGCGAGCTTGGCGAGTTCGGCGACGGCGGCCGTGAGGTACTCGCTCTCCGCACGCGCCGCCGCGATGCGGCGTTCGAGGTCGGCGACGGCGGCGCGCGCCTCGCCCATGAAACGATGCGCGGCAGCAACCGCAGCGGCATTGGCGGAAAGGCCTCCGAAAGCATCGAGGAGCGTCCGGTGCGTGCTCCCGTCGACCATGGCGCGGTCGTCGTGCTGGCCGTGGATCTCGACCAGATGCGCGCCCAGAACACGCAGCAGGTTCACCGATACCGGCTGGTCGTTGACGAAGGCGCGGCTGCGGCCGTCCTCGCCCTGGACGCGGCGGAGAATCAGGTCGCATTCCGCCTCGATACCGCTATCCGCCAGGACCGCGCGGACGGGATGGGCGGCCGGCACGTCGAAGACCGCGGTAACGTCGCCCTGCCCTGCCCCGCTCCGCACCAGGCCGGCATCGCCGCGCCCGCCAAGGGCGAGCGACAGTGCGTCAAGGATGATGGATTTCCCGGCGCCGGTCTCGCCCGTCAGCACGGTCATTCCCGGCTCGAACTCGATGCTGAGGCGATCGATCAGGACGATATCGCGGATCGCAAGGCCAACCAGCATGTTCCGGCTTCAGGCCGTCACCCGGTCTTCTTGTTCTTGAACGCTTCGCTGACCACGCCGCCATTGTCGAGCGGGGCCGCCCCCTTCCGCCGGAGGAGGTTGTACGCGTCCTTGTACCAGCGGCTGTCCGGGTAGTTGTGGCCAAGGACCGCCGCCGCCGTCTGCGCCTCGTTGATGAGGCCGAGCGAGAGGTTCGCTTCGACCAGGCGCTCGAGCGCCTCCTCGACATGGCGGGTCGACTGGTAGTCGGTGACGACGGTGCGGAAGCGGTTGATGGCGGCGGTGTATTCGCGCCGCTCGAGATAGTAGCGCCCGACCTGCATCTCCTTGCCGGCGAGCTGGTCGCGCGTGATCAGAATCTTCTTCTGCGCGTCGTCGACATATTCGGAGTCAGGATAGTGGTCGATCAGGTCCTGCATGGCCTGCATCGCCTGCTGGGTCTTTGCCTGGTCGCGCGTCACGTCCGGAATCTGCGCAAAATAGGAACGCCCGAGCAGGTATTGCGCGTAAGCGGCGTCCGGGCTGCCGGGATATAGCGTCAGGTAGCGGTTCGCGGTCGCGATCGTCTCCGGGTACATGCCGCGCTGGAAGCTCGTATAGGCGGCCAGGATCAGCGCCTTGCGGGCCGATTCCGAGTACGGGTGCTGACGGTCGAGTTCGTTGAACTCCTTGATCGCGTCCTTGTACTTGCCGGCATTCATGTAGCCGAGGCCGCGATTGTAGAGATTTCCCGCCGGCTCGTCGGGCTCGTAGGCATCCTTGGTCCCGACCACCGAATGCGAGCAGCCCGCCGCCGCAAAGGCGGCAGCCAGCACGCCCGCCAGGGCAACGGCACGCCAGCGCGTTCCGGCTACCGGACGATACCAGCGTCCACCTGCCTGCATCGGGAAACCCCGCCCTTTCGTAGGACCGCCGAGCACAAAGGATTCGGACGGCCCGCCAGCCTGTCTAGCCGAATCCGGCAACAAGCGCCAATCCGGGTGCCAGCCTATTGGCGCATTTTTGTGACCGGCCGGGGGCCGGTCCGGCGAGCCTCAGGATGCTTCCGGGCTGAGGGCCGCGAGACCCAGGCTGCCGGCGAGGTCGGCCGCACGGGCCTCGCCGCGCACGTCGCGGCGCGCCGCCACCTCGACGACGCTCCACGCCGTCCGGTCGGCGAAAAGGGTCTGGAGCGCCAGGTGGTTGAGCTTGTGGCCGCCGCGCCACGAACGGTAACAACCCAGGATCGGCGCCGAGGCGAGGGCCAGGTCGCCAAGCGCGTCGAGCACCTTGTGCCGCGCGAACTCGTCCGGGAAGCGGAGTCCCTCCGGATTGAGAACCCGGTCTTCGGCGAGCACGACCGCATTGTCGAGCGAGGCGCCGAGGCAAAGGCCGCGCGCCCACAGCTGCTCCACATCGGCGAGGAAGCCGAAGGTGCGGGCGCGGGCGAGCTGACGGCGGAAGGTATCGGGCGTGACGTCGAGTGCAAAAGCCTGGCGGCCGACCAGCGGATTGGCGAAGTCGATGGCGGCCTCGATCCGCGTCCCGTCATAAGGCAGGAATTCGGCATAGGACGAGCCGAGTTCGACGCGGACCGCCCGCTCGATCCGCACGTAGCGCCGGCGGGCCTGCTGCGGCTGCACCCCGGCCTGCTCGATCGCCTGAACGAAGGGCGCCGCGCTGCCGTCGAGGACCGGGATCTCCGACCCGTCGACCTCGACCATGACATTGTCGATCTCGAGCGCGCGGATCGCCGCCATCAGGTGCTCGATCGTGGCGACGCTGACTGCATCGACCCCGACCGTCGTGCACAGGTCGGTGGCACGGACATAGGAATGGTCTGCGGGAATTTCGTATTCGCGGCCGTCGCCCAGATTGCTGCGGTAGAAGTAGATGCCGCTGTCCACCTCCTCCGGATGCAGCGTTACGGTCACTTCCTGACCGGAATGCACCCCGACGCCCGAAAGAGTTGCACGCCGCCGCAGCGTAGTCTGCGCGCCCGCCAGCCGTCTCGCCATAAAGTCGCACCCGCCCCTGGTCGAACCCCGCCGCTTACATCGCGGCCCGTGCTGGACTCCGGGATTCGATCCTGCTCGACAATGCCGTGGCCCGGTTGCCGGCGCGCGGCGGTGACGACTCAGATCACCCAGCTCCCCTCACGGCCCGAAGGTGCCATAGGCAAGAGGGTTCACAAACTCACGAATTCTATCGAAATGTTACCGATGAGCCGGCTACGCCGGAACGCCGAGCGGAACGCAATTCTTACGGAATCTCATACGGATACGAGCCCGGCGGCAAATGCCGCCGGGGCTCTTTTCGGAAGCCGGTTAAACGGCGCAGAGCGCCACTGTTTCAGTTCGCCTGACGCCGCAGGAAGGCCGGAATCTCGAGTTCGTCATCCGCCGAGCGCTGCTCGCGCGGCACGTGCCGGCCGTGCGGATCGAGCTCGGCCTGCTGGGGCTTGCCGGCCGCCGGCTGAGGCATTGCGACGCGGGGCTGCGGCGGACGCTTGGCGTAGTCGGCCGAGGGCGGCGGCGCCGGCGGGACTGCAACCCGCGGCTGCTGACGGACCGGCTGACGCTGCGTCGCCACCGGCTTGCCGGCGCCGATCGGATCCTCCTCGCGACGGCCGAGGCCGACGCCGGCGAGCCGGCGCAGCAGACCGAGCGGGCCGCGGTCCTCTTCTGCCGGCTTCTGGCGCTGCTCGATCTGGCGCTGGATCACGGCAGGGAAGTCTTCGACCTTGGGCATCCGGGTCGGCGGCACCTCGGCGACCGGCGGAATATAGGGCTGGGCATGCTCCTCGGCGCCCTGCTCGCCCGCCGGCTCGGCCTCCATATCGATCTCGCCGGCGGCGAGATGGGCGGCCGCCGGTGTGAACGGCGCGATCGTCACGTCGGGATCGGCGGCGCGCTGTTCGAGGCTGGCCGAGATGGCGGCAATGTCGGCACCGTAGTCCGGAGCCGAGACCGCCGGCTGCGGCGCCGGCGCGGTGGCGACCGGCGCAGGCTTCACGGCCGGAGCGGGCGCCGGCGCCGGACGCGGACCGGCAGCAGCCGGGGCCGCGGCAGCCGGGCGGGCCGGGGCGGGCCTCGCGGCAGGCGCCGGCGCGGCGACACTGCGCAGGCGCTGGTTGAGTTCCGCCATCCGCACTTCTGCGGGGGTGGTGTCCTCGCGCGCCTCGCTGTCGATGCCGGTCGCGACCACCGAGCAGCGGATCACGCCTTCGAGCGATTCGTCGAATGTGGCGCCGAGGATGATGTTGGCGTCCGGATCGACCTCCTCGCGGATGCGGGTGGCGGCTTCGTCGACCTCGAACAGGGTGAGGTCCTTGCCGCCGGTGATCGAGATGAGGAGGCCCTTGGCCCCTTTCATCGAGGTCTCGTCGAGGAGCGGATTGGCGATCGCCGCTTCCGCCGCCTGGATGGCGCGGCGCTCGCCCGAGGCTTCGCCGGTGCCCATCATCGCCTTGCCCATCTCGCGCATGACCGAGCGGACGTCGGCGAAGTCGAGGTTGATGAGGCCTTCCTTGACCATCAGGTCGGTGATGCAGGCGACGCCGGAGAAGAGGACCTGGTCGGCCATCGCGAAGGCGTCGGCGAAGGTCGTCTTCTCGTTGGCGATGCGGAAGAGGTTCTGGTTCGGGATGACGATGAGCGTGTCGACGCAGGCCTGCAGTTCGCGGATGCCGGCCTCGGCGACGCGCATGCGGCGGGCGCCCTCGAACTGGAACGGCTTGGTGACGACGCCGACCGTGAGGATGCCCTGATCGCGGGCGGCGCGGGCGATGATCGGGGCGGCGCCGGTGCCGGTGCCGCCGCCCATGCCCGCGGTGACGAAGACCATGTGCGAGCCGTTGAGGTGATCGGTGATCTCGTCGATCGCCTCCTCGGCAGCGGCCTTGCCGACCTCGGGCTGCGAGCCGGCGCCAAGTCCTTCGGTGACCGCGACGCCCATCTGGATCAGGCGTTCGGCCTTGGACGACATCAGCGCCTGGCTGTCGGTATTGGCGACGACGAACTCGCAGCCGACGAGGCCCGAGCGGATCATGTTGTTGACCGCATTGCCGCCGGCGCCGCCGACGCCGAACACCGTGATCTTCGGCTTCAGTTCCTTGATTTCCGGCAGTGTCAGATTGATGGTCATGGGCACCCTCGTCTCGAACTCTCCGACCGCCGGCGTCCCAGCGGCCTTGCCTTGCCTCAGACAGGCGCCGCCGCCGCGGACGCCCGACGCCACCCGGCGTCTAGAAACTTTCCCTCAGCCACTGGCCGACGCGGGAGAAGTAGTTGCCGCCGGTGCCGGTCATCGCCAGCCTCGGCTCCCCGGCCGCGTCGAGCTGTTCCATCTCGGCGACCTGCGGGTAGATGAGCAGTCCGGCAGCCGTCGCGAAGGCCGGCCCCTTGGCCACCTCGGGCATCCCGGTGATGCCGAGCGGACGGCCGAGCCGGACGTTGCGCGCCAGAATCCGGCGCGCCGCTTCGGCGAGCCCGGTGAGCTGGCTGGCGCCGCCGGTCAGCACCATCCGGCGCCCGACCAGCGGGGCGAAGCCGGAAGCGTTGAGGCGGTCGCGGACCAGTTCGAGGATTTCCTCGATGCGCGGGCGAATGATGCGGGTCAGCGTCGAGCGCGGCACCTGGTTCGGGACGTCGTGCTCGTCATCGCCGATCGGCGGCACCGACAGGACGTCGCGGTCGTCGGCGGCGCTGGGCAGCGCGCTGCCGTGCATGGTCTTCAGCCGTTCGGCGTCCTCGATCCGGGTCGAGAGGCCGCGGGCGATATCGGTGGTGATGTGATGACCGCCGACGGCGATGGCGTCGACATGGACGAACTGGCCCTTCATGAAGACCGCGATCGTGGTGGTGCCGCCGCCGAAATCGATGCAGGCGCAGCCGAGCTCGGCCTCATCGTCGACGAGCACCGAAAGGCCGCTGGCATAGGGCGACGCCACCAGCGTCTCGATCGACAGATGACAGCGGTTGATCGACAGTTCGAGATTGCGGAGCGGCGGCGCTTCCGCCGTCACCATGTGCATGTCGACGCCGAGGCGCTCGCCGACCATGCCGCGCGGATCGGCGATGCCGGAATCGGCGTCGAGCGAGTAGCCGATCGGGAGCGAATGGACGACGGACCGGCCGCTGCTCACCGAGTGACGGCGTCCGGCCGACAGGACGCGGCCGATATCGGCTTCGCCGACCGTGTTGCCGGACAGATTGACGCTGGCCGAATAGGTCTCGCTCGCCAGCCGCCCCGCAGACAGGTTGACGATGAGGGACTCGACCGTGATCCCGGCCATCCGCTCGGCGGCGTCGACCGCCAGCCGGATCGCCTGCTCGGCGGCGTCGAGATTGGCGACGAAGCCCGACTTGATGCCGCGCGAGCGCTGGTGGCCGATGCCGAGCACCTCGATCGAGTGCGTGCGCGCGCGGAGGGAATCGCCTTCCTCCGGATGGCGCGGCCGCATCTCGCCGATCAGGCAGCAGATCTTGGTCGAGCCGATGTCGAGGATGGAGACGATCTGGCGTCGCCGGGTGAGCCCCCGGCCCCTCTCCTCGCTGACCCCGAAGAGCTTCATGTCGCCTTGCCCTTCTTCATCAGCTTGTCGCGGGCCTTGATCGTTGCGTCGCGTGCGGAAAGCCCGGCGTCGGTGAGACGGACCACGAGACGGTCGGGCTGGCGGAGGTCGACGGCGGCGATGTCGCGCGAGAGCAGGCCGTTTTCGCCGTCGAGCGCAGAGGCGGCGACGAGAGCACCGGCGGGATCCTCCTCGGGAAGAAGAAGCTCGACGCCGTTGTCGAGCGCGATGTTCCACCGCCGCTCGGAGACGAGCACGCCGGCGCGGATGCGCGGCGCCAGCGTCGGAGCCCCGGCAACCAGGGCGGCAAATTCGGCGGCGCGCTTGCCGGCGCCGGGGCCGACGACGAAGGGCAGCGCGCTGTAACGGTCGCCGACATCGTCGACGATGACCTTGCCGTCCTTGTCGACCAGGGAAATCACGTCGTCGTGCTTCCAGATCGCGTAGGGGGTTCGCTCGACCACCGCGACCTGCAGGGTGTCGGGATAGAGCTTCTTGATGGTCGCCTGCTGCACCCAGGGCAGCGCTTCGACGCGGGCGCGCGCCGCATCGACGTCGAAGGTGACCAGCGAGGGCAGCGTATCGATGGCAAGAGCGTTGAGGACGTCCGTCTCGGCGGTCTCGCTCTGACCGGTGATCTGGACGTTCTCGATCGCCAGGCCGCCCCAGGACGTGAGGGCTGCGACTACCGCGGTGGAGTGGCCGCCGATGACCACGCCGGCGACGGCGGTCAACCCGAACAGCGCCGCCAGGCCCTTCAGGCCGAAATAGCGCGGCGGCTGCAGCTTCAGAAGCGCGCGCACCGGCCTGCGCAGAAACCGGGGCAGCACGATGCGGTACGCCCAGCCGGGGTTGGCCGGTGCATCCTCTGCCTCAAGATCAGGGCGATCTACCCCTACCGATTGCAAGACGCGTCCTCCACCATCCAACGCACGAGAGACGGAAAATCCATGCCGGCATACGCCGCCATTTCCGGGACCAGCGAGGTCGCCGTCATGCCCGGCTGCGTGTTGACTTCGAGACAGATCAGTTCGCCCGACCCGCCCGGCCTGTCGTCGAACCGGAAGTCGGCGCGACTGACCCCACGACAGCCCAAAGCCTGATGGGCCCGCAGCGCGAGCATCCGTACATTTTGGTAAACAATTGGTGAAATTTGCGCGGGAAGGACGTGTTTTGACCCGCCTGCGGCATATTTCGCATGGTAGTCGTAGAAGCGCTGGTCGGTGAGGATGTCGATGACGCCGAGCGCCTCGTCGCCGCGCACCGCGCAGGTGAGTTCACGCCCCGCAATGAAGCGCTCGACCATCACCGTGTCGCCGTGCTTCCACTCCTCTCCGTAGAGTTCCTGCGGCGGATGGGGTGCGTCCTCCTTCACGATGAGGACGCCGAAGCTCGATCCTTCGTTCGGGGGCTTGACGACATAGGGCGGCGGCATGACGTGCGCCTTGGCCACCTCGAAGCGGTTCATCAGGAGCGCTTCGGCGACCGGGATGCCGGCGGCCTTCATCACGTCCTTGGCCTTCGGCTTGTTCATCGCCAGCGCCGAGGCGAGCACGCCGGAATGGGTGTACGGGATGGCCAGGATTTCGAGGACGCCCTGGATGCAGCCATCCTCGCCGAAGGGGCCGTGGAGCGCGTTGAGCGCAACGTCGGGCCTCAGCTTTGCGAGCACCTCGGCGATGTCGCGCGCCACATCGACGCGGCTGACGCGGTAGCCCGCCGCCTCGGCGGCATCGGCGCAGGCGTTCCCCGAGGACAGGGAGACCGGCCGCTCGCTCGACCAGCCCCCCATCAAGACCGCGACATGCTTGGCCAAGCGCGACGACCCTGGACGAAAATCCGTCGGCCGCACTATGCGGAGAAAAGTGGTTAAGAAACGTTAACCAAACGGCGTTTCGCGGGCGCCCGCCGCGCGAATTTCAGGTCGACCTCCGCCCCACCCAGCCGCCGCCCGGACGGGCTCCGGGGCCGCGCCGCGATGACCCTATATTTCAGGCCTTGCCGAGGAACGGCTGCACGGCCTCGCCGGGCTTTGGCCGCCCGAGCATCCTGATCTCCCATTCGAGACGGACGCCGCTCGTCTCGAAGACGCGCGCGCGAACCGTCTCGCCGAGCAGTTCGAGGTCGTGGGCGGTCGCGGAGCCGACATTGATCAGGAAATTGCAGTGCATCTCCGAGACCATCGCGCCCCGGACGCGGAGACCGCGGCAGCCGGCCGCATCGATGAGCTGCCACGCCTTCCTGCCGGGCGGATTGGTGAAGGTCGAACCGCCGGTCTTCTCCCGGATCGGCTGGGCGGTTTCGCGGTGGCGCTGGACGGCGTCCATCTCGGCCTGGATGGCGGCGCGGTCCGCCTTCGGCCCTTCGAAGAGCGCCGAGGTGAAGATGAGATCTTCCGGCGCGCCGCTGTGCCGGTAGGTGAAGCCCATGTCGGCATTGGAGAGGCGATGATAGCGCCCTTCCCGGTCGACGGCGCTAGCCTCGACCAGGCGCTCCCGCGTCTCGACCCCGTTGGCGCCGGCGTTCATGCGGAGAGCCCCGCCGAGTGTGCCGGGGATGCCGTGATAGAAGGCGAAACCGCCGATGCCGGCTTCGAGGGCAACCGCCGCGAGCCGCTTGTCGGGCAGCGCCATGCCGGCACGGATGCGGGTTTCGCCTTCAACGAGCGCCTGGCCGAAGCCTTTGGCGGAGAGACGAACGACCACGCCCTTCACGCCGCCGTCACGGACGAGCAGGTTGGAGCCGACGCCGAAGACGTTCACCGGAACGTCGGGCGGGATGCGGGCAAGGAAGGCGCCAAGGTCGTCCTCGTCCGCCGGCTGAAACAGGTACTCGGCGGGCCCGCCGACGCGGAACCAGGTGAAAGGCGCCAGCGCCGCATCGGCGGTGAGGCGTCCGCGGATGCCGGAGAGATCGCCGAGGCGAGCGACGCTCGGGCCGGTCACGATGCTCCGCCCTGCGAACCGGCGTGCGCGGCAAGCATTGCGTCCACCGCCTTTTCCAAGGGGTCGAGATCGTTCTCGTAGACCGACCAGAGAATCTGCGGATCGACACGCTGGTATTCGTGACGAAGGCGATTGCCGAGGTCACGAATGCGGCGCCATGGAATCTCCTGAGAGCTTCGGGTGGTGAGCTGCTCGGGAACGTGCCGCGCGGCCTCGCTGATGATTTCCAAGAACCTTTCGAACGCCGCTTGAATTACGGGATCTCGGGCGACCTCCTCAAGCGACCTCCCCGCAAGCATGTCGCGAATTTTCTGAATGGCCTGCTGAATGTGAAGCAGCCGCTCTTTCACCCGGTCGACCATCAGAAAATATCTAGGCCGTCACGTGCGAGTTCTTCATGAAATTTTGGCGAGAGGCTACGGCGCATCTGAGCGTTGGCGACCAAGCCGACATTGTCAACGATCACATGCTCGACGCCGATCAGGTCGACCAGCGAGAATTTGCGTTTCGGGTCGACCTCGATCGCGACGTCAACGTCGCTGTCCGGACGATTATCCTGCCGCGCTCGCGAGCCGAACAGCGTCATGTGGGTGACGCCGGCCCGGATGAACTCCGGCATGAGCGCCCGCAGCTCCGCGATCAGTTGTTCGCGGCTGACGCTCCTTGCCCTCAATGCTGCATCGCTCATGCGCGGAATCTATGCGCTCGGAGCGATTTTCGCCAGTTGCGCCGGCAGGGCGTTGGCCCACTGGCTGATCGAGCCGGCGCCGAGGCAGACGACATAGTCGCCGGGCCTGGCGAGGCCGGCGATCGTCTCCGGCAGCGCCTCGGGGCCGGCAAGCGCGCGCGCATCGCGGTGGCCGCTCAGCCGCAAGCCTTCGACCAGCGCGTCGCGGTCGATTCCGGGGATCGGCGTCTCGCCCGCCGGATAGACCGGCGCGACGATCACCGTGTCGGCATCGTTGAAGCAGGCGCAGAACTGGTCGAAGAGATCGCGGAGCCGCGTGAAGCGGTGCGGCTGCACCACGGCAATGACGTGGTGGCCGTCGACCACGGAGCGCGCGGCTTTGAGGACGGCGGCGATCTCGACCGGGTGATGGCCGTAATCGTCGATCACCTCGACGCCGTTCCAGGTGCCGGTATGGGTGAAGCGGCGCTTGACGCCGCCGAAGCCCGCCAGGCCGGCCGCGATCGCCGCGTCGGCGATGCCGATGTGATGGGCGACGGCGACCGCGCCGGTGGCGTTGAGGACGTTGTGGATGCCCGGCATCGGCACGACGAGGTCGGGAATCGCATGCGTCTTGCCGCTGACGCGGTCGCGGATGAGCGCGGTGAAGCGCGAAGTGCGGCCCTCGACCTTCAGATCGACGTAGCGGACATCCGCCTGCGGCGTGGCGCCGTAGGTGATGATGCGGCGATCCTCGATCCGGCCGATAAGGGCCTGCACCTCGGGATGGTCCATGCACATCACGGCGAAGCCGTAGAAAGGAACGTTTTCGACGAAGTGCATGAATGCATCGCGAACGCGGTCGAAGGTGCCGTAATAGTCGAGATGTTCGGGGTCGATATTGGTGACGAGGGCGACGTCGACCGGCAGCTTCACGAACGTGCCGTCCGACTCGTCGGCCTCGACCACCATCCAGTCGCTGGCGCCCATGCGCGCGTTGGTGCCGTAGGCGTTGATGATCCCGCCGTTGATGACGGTCGGGTCGAGGCCGCCGGCGACCAGCAGCGCCGCCACCATCGACGTGGTCGTTGTCTTGCCGTGGGTGCCGGCAACCGCGATCGCCTGCTTGAGGCGCATCAGCTCGGCAAGCATCTCGGCACGGCGGACGACCGGCAGCAGCCGTTCGCGGGCCGCGACGAGTTCCGGATTGTTGCGCTTGATGGCTGACGAGACGACGACCACGTGCGCCTCGCCGAGGTTGGCTGCGTCGTGGCCGATGGCGATCCTGACGCCCTTCTCCCGCAGGCGCAGCACGTTGGCGTTCTCCGCGGCATCGGAGCCCTGGACGCGATAGCCGAGGTTGACCAGCACCTCGGCGATACCGCTCATGCCGATGCCGCCGATGCCGACGAAATGGATGGGACCGGTGTCGCGGGGAAGCTTCATCTAGGCGGCCTTTCTGGCGACACGTTCGACGAGGTCGGCGAGGCGCTCGACGGCGTCCGGCCGGCCGATCCTGCGGGCCGAAGCGGCCGCGGCACTGAGACGCTCGGGATGCGATGCGAGGTCGGCAAGCTCGCCCGCAAGGCGTTGCGGCGTCATGTCTTTCTGCTCGATCATCCAGCCGCCGCCGGCGCCCGCAAGCACCTCGGCATTGGCCTTCTGGTCCTGATCGAGCGCACCGGGAAGGGGCACCATGATGGCCGGGCGGCCGATGACGGCGAGCTCGGCGACGGTGGACGCGCCGGAGCGGCAGACGACGAGGTGGCTGGCAGCGATGCGGGACGGCATGTCGCGGAAGAAAGGCTGCAATTCCGCGGGAACGTCAAGGCGCGCATAGGCACTTTTCACAGCCTCGAGGTCCTCCCTGCGGCACTGCTGGACAACGCGGATTCGGCTCCGGATCGGCATCGGAACGGCACCGATTGCCGCCGGAACCACCTCGGACAGGAAGCGAGCGCCCTGGCTTCCTCCGAAAATCAAGAGCCGGAAGTCCCCCCCGGGCGACAGCGGCGGATAGGGAACAGACGCCGCCTCCATCACCGCCGGGCGGACCGGATTGCCGGTTTCGGTGATGCGCCTGTCCCCGGCGCCGGCGACGCGCGCAAAACTCACCGCAATCGCCGAGACCCGCGGCGCGAGAAACGAATTGGCGCGGCCGAGCACGGCGTTCTGGTCGTGGATGACGGTCGGCACACCGGCGCGCGCCGCGGCGAGCATCGGCGGCACGGTCGGATAGCCGCCGAAGCCGACGGCGACATCGGGACGGAGCGCGCGGACGAGCCGGCGGGCGGCCATGTAGCCGCGTCCGAGCTGGATCACTGCCTTGGCCGCAGCGACGGGCGAGCGGGTGATCGTCGCCGCGGGGACGATGTGAATCTTCTCGGCCGGGAAGTCGTGACCGTAGCCCTCGGCGCGATGGTCGGTGGCGAGGTGAATGCGCCAGCCGCGCCGGGCAAGCGCCAGCGCCAGCGACTCGGCCGGAAAGAGATGGCCGCCGGTCCCGCCGGCGGCGATGAGCGCGACCCCTGCCATCGCCGTCAGGTCAGGCGGGCGCCGGGGCTTCGTCGGCGGCGACCTCCGCCGCGATCCGCGGGGTGATGCGGAGCGTCTCCGGGCGGCGGCGGGTCAGCGCCAGGAGAAGGCCCATGCCGAAGGCGACGGCGATCATCGAGGAGCCGCCATAGGAGATGAAAGGCAGCGTCATGCCCTTCGCCGGGATGAGCTTCAGGTTGACCGCCATGTTGATGAGCGACTGGACGCCGAAGAGGACAACCAGGCCGCCCGCGGCAAGCCGCGTGAACGAATCCTCGGTCTTGAGGCTTCGCGACAACCCGCGGATTACGACGAGCCCGAAGACGGCAACCAGCGCGATGCAGACGATGATGCCGAACTCTTCGGCCGCCACCGCGAAGATGAAATCGGTATGCGCATCGGGAAGGATGCGCTTCACCGTCCCCTCGCCCGGACCCTGGCCGAGCCAGCCGCCGCGCAGGATCGATTCCAGCGCGGTGTCGATCTGGAACGTGTCCCCCGAGGCCGGCGAAATGAAGCGGTCGATACGGCCGGCGACATGCGGCAGCGCGGCATAGGCGGCGACGATACCGCCCGCCGCCGCGGCGCCGAGGCCGGCGATCCAGATCCACGGCACGCCGGCCATGAAGAAGAGCGCCCCCCATGCCGCCGCGACCAGCATGGTCTGGCCGAAATCGGGTTCGGCGACGAGCAGCGAGACGACCACCGCCAGCAGGATGAGCGCAAAGAGGTTGGTCGGGATGTCGGTGCGGCGTTTGCTCTCCGAGAAGAGCCACGCGACCACGACGACGAAGGCCGGTTTCATGAACTCGGACGGCTGGATGGAAATGCCGGCAATGTCGATCCAGCGGCGGGCGCCCTTGACCTCGACGCCGACAAAGAGCGTCGCCATCAGGAGAACCAGCATGACGCCGAGCATGATGAACGCGGTGCGCCGGACCTGACGCGGCGTGAGGAAGGACGTCGCGATCATCACCGCCAGCGCCGGCAGGAAGAAGAAGAGATGCCGCTTGACGAAATGGAAGCTGTCGTCATAGCCGAGTCGTTCGGCGACGGCCGGGCTCGCGGCAAGCGACAGGACGATGCCGCCGAACATCAGGGCGATAAGGCCGGCAAGGAGAATCTTGTCGACCGTCCACCACCATTCCGAAAAGCGCGTGCGCTGGGCGCGGCTGACCATCAGGCGGCCTCCCCTTTCCTCGTAATCCCATCAAGCGAACGGACGAGCGCGCGGAACTGGTCGCCGCGCTTCTCGAAATTCTGGAACTGGTCGTATGACGCGCAGGCCGGCGAAAGCAGGACGACCGGTTCGCTGGCGCCGTCGACGGACGCGTCGCGCGCCGCTGCTGCGATCGCGGCCGCAAGCGTCCCCGACATTTCGTGCGGCACATTTCCGAGCGTCTCGGCGAACGGCTCCGCCGCTTCCCCGATCAGGTAGGCCTTGGCGATCCTGGGGAAGAAGCGGGACAGGCCGGCAATGCCGCCCTCCTTCTGGCGGCCGCCGGCGATCCAGTAGATGCGGTCGAAGCTTGCCAGCGCCTTGGCGGCGGCATCGGCATTGGTCGCCTTGGAATCGTTGACGAAGACGACGCGGCCACGCCGGCCGACTTCCTCCATGCGGTGCGGCAGGCCGGGGAAGCTCCGGAGACCCGGCTGGATCGCGGCTTCCTCGACCCCGGCGCGCAGCACCGCGGCGACGGCGGCGGCGGCGTTCTGCGCGTTGTGCTCGCCGCGCAGCGACCCGATGCCGGCCAGCGACGCTATCCTCCGCGATGCTCCGGCATCCGCGATGAACAGGTCGCCGCCGTCGGCATAGACGCCCCTCGCCAGCGGCAGGCGCGCCGACACGCGGACGACCCGGCGGTTCTTCCGCTCCAGCCGGTCCGCGACCGCCTGGGTGTGGTCGTCGTCGACCGCGATCACCGCGGTCGAGGCATTGGCGACGAGGCGCTCCTTGATCGCGGCGTAGTTCTCGAAGGTGCCGTGCCGGTCGATATGGTCGGGCGTGATGTTGAGGAGCACGCCGACGCTCGGGGCGAGCCCGGGCGCGAGGTCGATCTGGAAGGAGGAGCACTCGATGACATGGTAGCGGCCGGTGCGCGGCGGATCGAGGGAGAGGATGGCGCGGCCGATATTGCCGCCGAGCTGCGCGTCGCGTCCCGACGCGGCGATGAGATGGGCGATAAGCGCGGTGGTGGTCGATTTGCCGTTGGTGCCGGTGATCGCGATGAAGGGCGCGCCGGGAACGTTGCGACGCCGTTCGCGCACGAACAGTTCGACATCGCCGATGACCTCGATGCCGGCCTCCCTGGCGCGCTCGACCGTCCAGTGCGGCTTCGGGTGAGTAAGCGGCACGCCCGGCGAGAGGACGAGCGCAACGAAGCTCTTCCACTCGGCTTTTGCGAGATCGACGACGGGGAGGCCCGCCGTGCGCGCCTGTTCCACGGCCTGCCCATTGTCGTCCCAGGCAGCGACCCTGGCGCCGCCGGCGATGAGCGCCGCGGCGGTAACGCGCCCGCTGCCGCCAAGGCCGAAGACGGCGACGTTCTTGCCGGAAAAGGCGGCGACCGGGATCATCTGGCCGAGCTTCCGACGGCGCCGGGAAGCGATGGACTGCGAGTTAGGCGAGCCGGGCGAGGGACATTGGCCCTTTCCGGAGAGGGATCGGCCCCCTTGCCCGCTCGCCGGACGATCGTCCGGCTCACGACCTCTCCCCATCGGGGAGAGGTCGCCCGCCCGATCCGGCGGCGCTCAAATTTGCGGAGGCGCATCATCTGATCTTGAGGCTCGACAGGCCGAGGAGCGCCAGCATCACCGCGATGATCCAGAAGCGGATCACGATCTGCGGCTCGGTCCAGCCGAGCGCCTCGAAGTGGTGGTGGATCGGCGCCATCTTGAAGACGCGCCTGCCGGTCAGCTTGAAGGAGACGACCTGGATGATGACCGAGGCGGCCTCGAGCACGAACAGCCCGCCGACGATGGCGAGCACGATCTCGTGCTTGGTGGCGACGGCGACCGCGCCGAGCATGCCGCCGAGCGCCAGCGACCCGGTATCCCCCATGAAGATCGCGGCGGGCGGCGCGTTGAACCAGAGAAACCCGAGCCCGGCCCCGAGCATCGCGCCGCAGATGACGGCAAGCTCACCGGTGCCCTGGACAAAGTGGATCTGGAGGTAGTCGGCGAAATTGGCGTTGCCGGCGAGATAGGCGATGAAGCCGAAGCTGGCCGCGGCGATCATCACCGGCACGATGGCCAGACCGTCGAGGCCGTCGGTGAGGTTCACCGCATTGCCGGCGCCGACGATGACGAACGCCGCCACCGGCACGAAGAACCAGCCGAGGTTCCAGAGCAGGTCCTTGAAGAAGGGAAAGGCGAGCGAGGTGGCGAGCGGCTCGGTATTGGCGGCGCCGACCTGCGTGATGAAGAAGCAGGCGGCCGCCGCGATCAGGAATTCGAGGGCGAGGCGCGCCCGGCCCGAGAAGCCCTTGTGGGTCTGCTTGGTGACCTTCAGGTAGTCGTCATAGAGCCCGATCAGGCCGAACCCGATGGTGACGAAGAGGACGATCCAGACATAGGCGCTTTCGAGATTCGCCCATAGCAGCGTCGAAACGAGGAGGCCGGACAGGATCATCAGGCCGCCCATGGTCGGCGTGCCCTTCTTGGAGAGATGCGCTTTCGGCCCGTCGTCGCGGATCGGCTGGCCCTTGCCCTGCCGGACCCGGAGCGTGCTGATGATCGCCGGGCCGAACAGGAAGACGAAGACGATCGCCGTCATCGCCGCGCCGACGGTGCGGAAGGTGATGTAGCGGAAGACGTTGAGGGCCGAGATCGCGTTGTCGAGCTGGCCAAGGAAATAGAGCATCTAGACGGCTTCCTCTCCCTGCCGCTCTTCGACTTCGCCGCTGTTGCGAACGTAGCGCTGCTTCAGCGCCTCGACCAAGGGCCCCATCCGGCTGGCGTTGGAGCCTTTCACCATGACGACATCGCCGCGGCCGATCGCCTTCTCGATCATCGGCTGGAGCTCGGCGGCCGACTCGGCATAAGCGCCGCGGATGTCGTTGGGGATGACTTCCCAGAGCGCCCGCATCAGCGGCCCGGCGAGATAGACGCGGTCGACCTCGGCCTCGCGCAGTGGCTCGACCAGGCCGGCGTGCAGTTCGGGCGCGTCCTTGCCGAGCTCGCGCATGTCGCCCAGCACGGCGATGCGGCGGCCGAGCTTGCCGGGCGTGGCCTGGCCGAGGAGCGCGATGGCGGCGCGCATCGAAGCGGGATTGGCGTTGTAGCTCTCGTCGATCAGGGTCGCGCCCTGACCGCCGACATCAAGATGGTAGCGGGCGCCCCTGCCCTTGGGCGCCGGCATCCCGGCAAGTTCAAGGCACGCCTTGGCGAGATCGCCGCCCATCAGGGAAACGGCACCGAGCACCGCCAGGCTGTTCTGGACGAGATGGCGGCCGGGCGCGCCGAGCTTGTACGAGACCGGCTCGCCGAGAATGTTGGCCGAGATGCAGGAGCATTCCGGCTTGAGCTTGGCGACGTCGAGACGGATTTCCGCCTTCCGGTGCTCGCCGAAGCCGATGATGCGGGCGACGCCCGCTTCCCTGGCGAGTTTGGCGAGGAGCGCATAATGCGGATTGTCGCGGTTGATGAGCGCGGCCCCGCCCTCGACCACGCCGAGGAAGATCTCGGCCTTGGCGCGGGCAATGCCTTTCACGCTCCTGAAATATTCGAGATGGACCGGCTCGACGGTGGTGACGATTGCGACATGCGGGCGGACCATCCTGGTGAGCGGCGTGATCTCGCCGGCATGGTTCATGCCGATTTCGAAGATGCCAAAGCGGGCGGAGCGCGGCATCCGGGCGAGCGTCAGCGGCACGCCCCAGTGATTGTTGAACGAGGCCGGCGAGGAGTGGACCTCGCCCTCGGGCGCCAGCGCGCGGACGAGCATTTCCTTGGTGGTGGTCTTGCCGACGCTGCCGGTAACGGCCACGATCCTGGCATCGCTGCGGGCGCGGGCGGCGCGGCCGAGATCGGCCAGCGCCGCAAGCACTTCGGGGACGACGACGAGCGGGCCCTTGACGCCGGCGAAGCGCGTCAGGCGCTCCTCGGCGATGACCGCGCAGCCGGCGCCGGCGGCGAGCGCCTTGGTGACGTAATCGTGGCCGTCGAGCCGCTCGCCCTTGATCGCGAAGAAGGCATCGCCGGGCGCGATCGTACGGGTATCGATCGAAATGCCGGTCACGGCTTCGGGCTTGATGCCGAGCGGGCGGCCCCTGGTGGCGGCGAGGAACTCGGCGAAGGTCCAGAGCGGGGCGGTCACGCGGCCTCCTCCGCAGCGAGCACGCGGCGGATGGCGTGGTGGTCGGAGAAGGGCAGCGTCTCGCCGCCGACGATCTGGCCGGTCTCGTGGCCCTTGCCGGCAACGCAGAGCACGTCGCCGGGCGCGAGCATACGGATCGCCGCGGCAATCGCCTCACCGCGGTCGCCGATCTCGACCGCGTTCGGCGCGCCGGCGATGACGGCGGCGCGTATCTCGGCGGGGTCCTCGGAACGCGGGTTGTCGTCCGTGACGATGACCACATCGGCGAGGTCGGCGGCGGCCTTGCCCATCAACGGCCGCTTGCCGGCATCGCGGTCGCCGCCGGCGCCGAAGACGATGACGAGGCGGCCCTGGGTCATCGGGCGGAGGGCCTTCAGGACGCTGACGATGGCGTCGGGCTTGTGGGCGTAGTCGACGAAGATCATCGCGCCGTTCGCCGTGCGGCCGACCAGTTCGAGGCGCCCGGGCGCGCCTTCGAGGCCGGCAAGCGCGGCGAGCGCGTCCTCGCGGTCGATGCCGGCGCCGATGGCGAGACCCGCGGCGACGAGGGCATTGGCGGCCTGGAAGGCACCGGCGAGCGGCAGCAGGATTTCGCGCACCCGTCCGAAGGCCTCGACCTGCAGGCGCTGGCGGAAGCCGGCCGGCTTGATGTCGACGAGGCGGATTTCGACGCCCTTGCGGCCGACGCGCAGGATCTCCTGCCGCCGGCGGCGGGCGACCGCCACGACATCGAGCGAATGCCCGTCGTCCATGTCGACGACGGCGACGCCCCCCTCGGGCAGGATGGCGCCGAACAGGCGGAGCTTGGCAGCGAGGTAGTCGGCGACCGTGGCGTGGTAGTCCATATGGTCGCGGCCGAGATTGGTGAAGGCCGCGGCGGCGAGGCGCAGCCCGTCGAGCCGGCGCTGGTCGAGCCCGTGGCTCGAAGCTTCGAGCGCGAGATGGGTGACGCCTTCCCGCGCGAGCCGGTCGAGCGCGGCGTGGAGCGCGACCGGGTCGGGCGTAGTCATCGCGCCGTAGGTGCTCCACCGGCGGCTCACCACCCCGATCGTGCCGAGGCTCGCGGCCTCGTTGCCGGCGGCGGCGAAGATTTGGCGGGCGAAGGCGGCGACCGAGGTCTTGCCGCTCGTCCCGGTGACGGCGACGACATGTTCGGGCTGCAGCGGATGGAAGCGCGCCGCCATCAGGGCCAGCGTGCGGCGCGGATCGTCGGCGCGGATGACCGGGACGGAGACGGCGCCGATATCGGCCTTGCGGCCGGCGAGGATGGCGGCCGCGCCGCGGGCGGCCGCGTCGCCGGCAAAGCGCGCCCCGTCGGTGGTCGAGCCGGGGAGCGCAGCGAACAGGAAGCCACGCTCGACCGCGCGGCTATCCGCCGTCAGTCCCCTGATCTCGAGTGAAGCGGCGCCCTGATCGAGTTTCAGGTCGGCGCCGGCGAGGTCGGCGAGTTGCATTGCCCCCGTTCATGCCCGGTTGTGCCAGGCCGTCCGGCCTGAGGTTGGTCACTGGTCAATTGGACACCAGAATGGCGCCGTCCTTTTCCTCGAGCCGCGGCTTGACCCCGAGGAGCGCGGCCGAGCGCCGGATGACGTTGCCGACGATCGGCGCGGCGTTGGCGGCGGCGGTGGCCCCCGCCCCCGGCTTCTCCGGCTTCGGCTCGTCGATCACCACCAGAACGGCGTATTGCGGATCGTCCATCGGAAATGCGGCGAGGAAGGAATTGAGGCGCTTCGTGGCGGAATAACGGCCTCCCTCGACCTTCTCGGCGGTGCCGGTCTTGCCGCCGACCATGTAGCCGGGGACGGCGGCCTTGCTGCCGGAGCCCTTCTCGACGTTGAGGCGGAAGAGGTATTTCAGCTTCTCGCTGGTCTCCGGCTTGACGACGCGGACGGCGAGCTTGGCCGCCTCCTCGCGGGTGCGCGGCGTGAAGGTCGGCGGGATGAGAAGGCCGCCGTTCATGAGCGCCGCATCGCCGGCGGCGACCGCAAGCGGCGATACCGCGATGCCGTGGCCGAAGGCGACGGTCATCGTGGTCAGTTCGCCCCACCGCGCCGGCACGATCGGCGAACCGACCTCCGGGATGTTGGTGTCGACCTTGGAGAGGAGACCGAAGCGGCGGAGATATTCCTGCTGGCGGGCGGCGCCGACTTTGAGCGCGATCCGCGCCGCGCCGACGTTCGACGAGAAGATGAACACTTCCGGCACCGTCAGCACGCGGTGCTTGGCGTGGAAATCGTCGATGGTGAAGCGCCCGACGGAGATGCCGCGGGTGGCGTCGATCCGGTCGTCCATGGTGATCGCTCCCGAATCGAGGCCCATGGCGAGCGTGAAGCTCTTGAACACCGAACCCAGTTCGAAGACGCCGGCGCTCACCCGGTTGAGCCGGTCGGGCTTGTTGGCGTCGACCGGGTCGTTCGGGTCGTAGTCGGGGAGCGACACCATGGCGAGCACCTCGCCGGTATGGACGTCGAGGACGATGCCGCAGCCGGCCACCGCCTGGTAGCGCGCAAGGCCAGCGGCAAGCTCGTCACGGAGAATGTGCTGAACCCGCAGGTCGATCGACAGCTTCACCGGTTCGAGGTCTTCCCCGCGCGCGAACCCGACCTGATGCAGGTCGGCGAGCCAGTGGTCGTCGACATATTTCTCGAAGCCGGCGATGCCCTGGTTGTCGATGTTGACCAGGCCGAGGAGGTGCGAGGCGGTGTCGCCGCCGGGATAGAAGCGGCGGCTCTCGCGCATGAAGCCGACGCCCGGAATGCCGAGTTCGTGGATCTGGGCTTCCTGCTTGGGCGTGACTTCGCGCTTCACCCAGACGAAGCCGGCATTGGTCGAGAGCTTCTTGCGGAGGGTGGTGGCGTCGAGGTCGGGGAGGACGCTGGTCAGAAGCTCGGTCGCCTCGTCGGGGTCGATGATGTTGCGCGGCTCGGCATAGACCGAGGCGCGTTTGATGTCGGTCGCCAGGATCTCGCCGTTGCGGTCGACGAGATCGGGGCGGTTGGCCGCGATCCCGGAATCGCCGGCATAGCCGTTGCCCGATGCCGGATCCTGCAGGCCGAGCATCACCAGGCGCCCGGCGATGATGAGGTAGAGAAGGACGAAGACGCCGAGCGCCAGCCGGATGCGGCCGCGCATCTGGTCGCGCGCCGGCTTCGCCTTCGGCAGGCTCGCCGCTTCCCCGCGGCGGGCCGCTTCGGAGGGCATTTGGGAAATGTCGATGCCGGACATCGCTGGCCCTTCCCTACTCGCTCGCCGCGATTTTCTTGGCGAGCAGGTCGCCCGGCGAAACCGGCTTCATCGGCACTTCGTCGATGGTCGCGAACTGCGATGCGGTGAAAGGCGCGAGCTTGAAGTGGTCTGGGTACCTGGCGATCAGTTCCTGCAGGCGCGACGGCTGCGAGAGCTTGCTCCACTCCGCCCGGAGGAGCGCGATCGTCTCCTTCTCGCGGCCAATCTCGGCATTGAGCTGGGCGACCTTGTCGGCCTCGACCTCGGCGCCGTGCTTCATGTTGTAGGTGAGCACCGCACCGACGATCATCGCGGCCAAGAGGATGCCGTTGAAGATACGACCCATTACGCCCTCCACTCGAACGCGGGCAGTTGCGGAACGCCGAGGGCGTCCCGGTCGAAAAAGTGCGGCGGAGCCCCAGTCCGCCGCGCCGCGCGGAGCCGCCCCGAACGGGCGCGCGGATTGTCCCTGATCTCGTCCTCGCGGGGCGTGACCACGCCCCGGGTGAGAAGCTCGAAACTCGGCCGGGCGAGCTTGCGCTCGGGCGCATGGCGCGAGCCGGCATCGCGGGTTGCCGAACGGTCGGCGAGGAAACGCTTCACGATCCGGTCTTCCAGCGAATGGAACGCGACGACGACGAGGCGTCCGCCCTCGGCGAGGACACGCTCGGACGCCGCAAGCGCGCCGGCGAGCTCGTCGAGCTCGCGGTTGACGAAGATGCGGAGCGCCTGGAACGTCCGCGTCGCCGGATGAATCGGATCGCTGTGGCGGCGGCCGACGGCGCCCGCGACGATCGACGCCAGCTCGGCGGTGGTCGCGATCGGCTGCGCGGCGCGCGCACGCGCGATCGCCGAGGCGACTAGCCGCGCCTTCTTCTCCTCGCCGAGCACCGCGATGATGCGGGCGAGGTCGCGACCCTCCATCGTGTTGACGATATCGGCGGCAGTCGGCCCGTCGGCGCCCATCCGCATGTCGAGCGGGCCGTCCTTGGCGAAGGAGAAGCCGCGCCCTGCCTCGTCGACCTGCATCGAGGAGACGCCGATATCGAGAACCACGCCATCAACGCGGGCATGGCCGTGGCCGGCGGCGATTGAATCGAGGTCGGAGAAGCGCCCCTCGACCAGCGTCAGCCGGTCACCCGCCTCGGCGGCGAGCGAGCCGCCGCGGGCAATCGCCGTCGGGTCGCGGTCGATCGCGATGACCGACGCGCCCGTCGAAAGGATGGCGCGGCTGTAGCCCCCTGCCCCGAACGTGCCGTCGATGAAGACGCCACCGGCCGCGGGCGCGAGATAGTGCATCACCTCGGCAAGGAGAACCGGAACGTGGCGGGCCGGTCCGCCAACGGCGTCGCCGCCGTGACCCGCGCTCATTCCGGCCTCGCCGCGGCTGTGCCCGCTGCGCGGTGGCCGGAGCCGAGCCCCTTCCGCAAGTCGCGCGACCGGGAATTGGCCTCCTCCCAGTACGCCGCGAAGCGGTCCGGCTCCCAGATCTGAAACTTGAAACGATGACCGACGAAGGTGACGCGCTCGGTGATCCCTGTCCGCCGAAGGATGGTGTCGGTAAGGATCACCCGTCCGTCCGGATCGACGTGCAGGATCTCGCTGCCGCCGATGAGCGTCGTCGAGAGATATTCGTGCTCCTCCGAGAAGGGCGGAAAGCCGGCGAGCATCCCTTCGATATGCTCGCGGAGCGCATTGCCGCCCGCATCGAAGGCCTTCATGTCGAGGGTCGGGGTACAGAACAGGCCGTCGAACCCGTCGACCGCCAGCACCGCCCGAAACGGTGCGGGTATCGACACGCGCCCTTTCGCGTCGAGCCGGTTGGTATAGGTCGAGACGAACCCGTTCATCGCCCTCGCCCGCTCGAGCCGGCGGCGCCGTGCCGACAGCCCGTTCATCCGCGGAACGACGGGTCCGGCGCGGCTCGGCCCCGATGCGAGCGACAGCGGCGGATTCGCAGAAAACCGCCAATGAGCTGGCGACTCCCTGTGCCCTTTCCGGGATTACATGGGATAGCATGGGATTTTCAGGGACGTCAATTCACGCGGGACCGGAGCCGGCGGCCACGTCCGGCTCTGGCGCGGATTAAAGAACGCTTAGGCTTAAGATTTGGTGGAGGGAGCCGGATATTGCGCCAACCCGGTTGTTGTCATATATGACAACAAAGCGAGGTGGTGATGAGTGACGTTCTGGAAGCGGCGAAAGCGGCGGGCAATCTCCGTGATCTTGGGACCGTCGGCGCAACCGCCACGGTCGCACTCAAGCAGCTGATCGCGGCCCGCATCGGACGGCTGTTGCGCGAGCGGCACCTCACCGTCCGCGGGGCGGAGAAGGCCACCGGATTTGCTGCCGCGGATTTCTCGCGAATCGGTCAGGGCAAGCTCGGCCGCTTCACCGTCGACCGGTTGATGGCCATCCTCGGCAAGCTCGATCCGGCGATCGAGATGAGCATCATCCTGCGCCCGGCGCTCCGGCGGGATTGGGTGACTGGGCGTCTGAGGGAACGCGAGGCCGAAATGCGGGCGCGCGGGATCGACGCGCTGTACCTGTTCGGTTCGGTCGCGCGCGATGAGGCCGGTCCCGAAAGCGACGTCGACGTGCTTCTCGACGTCGACGAGCGCCGCTTCAAGGCTGCCGATGCGATCGGTATCGGGGCGGACTTGCAGGCAACTCTCGGAGTCCCGGTCAACGTGGTCGATCGAAGGAATGTGCGAGAGGCGCTCCGCGCCTCCATCGAGCGCGACGCGCGACGCGTATTCTGAATGCCCCGCGACCTCGATCTTATCCTCGGGGATATTCTCGAATCGATCGCCGGGATCGAAGCAGCTGTCGCCGGACTGTCGTTCGAGGACTACGCAGCAAACTGGACAATTCGACGGGCGGTAGAACGCGGCGTCGAAGTCATTTCCGAAGCAAGCCGCAGACTGCCGCCCGATTTTCTTGCCCGGACACCCGAGGTCGACTGGAAGAGCGTTCGGGGGATCGGCAACGTGCTGAGGCACGACTATGACGAAATACTGGACCGGATCATCTACGAGGTCGTGCATGACAAGCTGCCGGCCCTGAAGGCCTCGGTTCTAGCCGCCAGATCGGCTCCGGACCGTAAAGCCTGAGGCGCCCGCGCAGGGATATCTGTCTCCCGTCATCGAACCGCCGCGCCGGCGCAAAGAGAGTGTCATGCTGCCGCCCTAGCCTCCCGCCGGGTTGAGGCTCAAACCGGATGGCCACCATGAACACCAAGACTTTTCTCTTCTGTCTCTGTGCCGCGTCGATTCTGGTTCCGGCGGCGGCGATCGCCGACGGACTGAAACTGACGCCGGTCCCCGCGGCGATGCCGAAGGCGGTCGGCGTTCCCACACCAAGCGCGCTTTCGCCGGAACTGATCCAGACCCCGGTGGCGACCGGCGCGATGGCGCTCGAAAACCCGAGCAAGAACTTCGCCTATTATGGTTTCGCCGCGAACGGGCCGCTTGTTCCCGGCGCCAACGCGGTGCAGTCGAAGGACAACCTGGTCGAGGCGACCAAGACCGAGCCGGACAAGAACACCTACCTCGTGATGAGCGGCCTCACCGGGCCCGACGCCGGCTACGACTACGGCACCCACTTCATCTTCCAGGGCCACGAGGTCGGCGTCGCCGCCGCCGACGGCAAGGCGCAGGGCTATCTCACCCGCATCAACCTCGATGCCGATGTCTGGCACCGGGTGACGCTTCTCGGGGAGACCGCGACGGACGGCAATCCGCTGCCGCCGGTCGACGGCAGCACCTGGGATCCCTTTGCCCGGCGCCTCCTCCTCAGCGTCGAGGATGTGTCGAAGGGCGGTATCTGGCAGGCCTCGACCGACTTCCCGGCCAGGATCGACAACCTCACCGGCGTCATCGGCGTCGGCGGCTACGAAGGCATCCAGGTCGACAAGGACGGAACGGTGTGGATCGTCGAGGATTCCGGCGGCAAGACGGGCGCGAACGCCAAGCACGCCAAGCAGCCGAACAGCTTCGTCTATCGCTTCATCCCGAAGGACAAGACCGACCTCCTGAAGGGCGGCCGCCTCGAAGCCCTCCAGGTGATGGACGCCAAGGGCGAGCCGGTCACCTTCCACGACGGCAAGGCCGACGACGACATCATGGCGGCCGGCGTCAAGGACATCCACACCTACGGGCTTGCCCTGAAGACGAAGTGGGTCACGGTCCACGACACCGACAAGGACGGGATCGGCCCCTTCAGCGCCAACACCGCCGCCAAGGCGGCGGGCGCTACGCCGTTCAAGCGGCCCGAGAACGGTCTCTTCCGCCCGGGTTCGGATTTCTCGGAATTCGTCTTCGACGAAACCGGCGACACCAATGCCGACACCGAGGCCGGGCAGGCCTATGGCGGTTTCGGCGCGGTGCTGTCGCTGAAGCAGGCTTCGGCCTCCGCCATGGAAGGTGAGCTGCGGCTCGTCTACCTCGGCGATGCCGAGCATACCGGCTTCGACAACCTCGCCTTCTGGTCGGCCGACCAGGTGATGTTCGTCGAGGACCGCGGGGACGGCCTGCACGCGCAGAAGAACGCGCTCGACTCCGGCTGGGTGATCGACCTTGCGGCGGACTACGCCAAGGACGGCACCCTGCCGGTGCGCTTCCTCGCCGAAGGCCGCGATCCGCTCGCCACCATCGATTCGGGGCTGGCTGCGCTCAAGGACGCCGGCTTCCAGAACGAGGGCGATAACGAGATCACCGGCATCCACATCTCGGACGGCGATGCCTCTCCCGAGGGCCTGCTCGGCGCCAAGGTGCCGACGCCGTTCGAAAACGGCTGGCGCTTCTTCTACACCCAGCAGCACGGCGAGAACGTCACCTTCGAAGTGTTCCGCAAGGCGAACGTCCTCAAGACCGCGGCGAAGTAAGCCGCCCGGAGAAAATGGCGGTGCCGCCGCCCTTTCGGACGGCGGCACCATTCTGCTTTTGGCGCCAGCGGGCCTGTAAGCCGGGTTCTGTACGGCGGCGGTTGCCCGCCGCGCGACGGCCATTCTTCTTGGACGCCGGTTGCCCGGCGCCTCGCGCAACCTACCCGAGCGGCAGCCCGGAAACCGACCTGAGGAACCCGTAGGTCCCTCGCGCCGCTCCTATTCGGTCTTGCTCCCGGTGGGGTTTACCGTGCCGCTCCCGTTGCCGGCAGCGCGGTGGGCTCTTACCCCACCCTTTCACCCTTACCCGCGAACCGAATCCGCAGGCGGTTTGCTTTCTGTGGCACTTTCCCTGGGGTTGCCCCCGCCGGGCGTTACCCGGCACCGTGCTTCCATGGAGCCCGGACTTTCCTCACCGGCGGCCTTTCGGCACATGCCGGTGCGGCCGTCCGGCCTGCTGGCGGCCGGAGATAGGCATCGCGCGGGCACCAGGTCAAGTTTTGGCGGCGGCGAGCAGCTTTTCGAGCGTCGCGACCGTCGACACGTCGGCAACGCCATCGACACGGGCCGGTCGCCAGTGGCGCTGGAAAGCGGTGACGACTGCCTCGGTGAGATCGTCGAATTCGGAGTCCTCGCCAATCCCGTAGCCGAGTTTCTTGAATCGCTGCTTTAATGCCCCCACGCCGGGACCATGATCGCCGCCCTGCAGCACCGGGCCGGAGACGATCGGACTCGGCTCGACCCAGAGCCCTACGCCGGCTTCCGCCAGCCGCCGCCACGGGAAACGCTCGCCCGGGTCCTCCTTCCGCATGGGCGCGACGTCGGAATGGGCGAGCACATGGAGCGGCGGGATTTGCAGCCGGGCGACGATGTCCCTGGAGAGCGCGGTCACCGCCGCGATCTGCGCCTCGGGGAAATCGCGGTAGCCGAATTCATGGCCGGGATTGGCGATCTCGATGCCGATCGAACGCGAGTTGATGTCGGTCTCGCCCTCCCAGACCGATTTGCCGGCATGCCAGGCGCGCCGGTCCTCGTCGACCAGGCGGACAATGCGGCCATCCTCGAAGACGAAGTAGTGGCTGGAGACCGCCGATTCGGGATCGACCAGCCATTTCAGCGCGCGCTCGGCGCTCTCCATGCCGGTGTAGTGAAGGATCAGCATGTCGAGCGGCTTGCCGGGGGCGCGCGGGCCCTCGTTCGGCGAGCGGATCGTCTCCATCTCGGGCTGCGACATCGGACTAGCGGCGCTCGCGCTCGATCCGCTCGTAGGCGCGGTTGATCGCCGCAAGCCGCTCGGTGGCGAGCGCGATGGCTTCGGGCGGCAGCCGGCGCCCGATCAGCCGGTCGGGATGGTTCTCCGCGACCAGCCCCAGATAGTGCCGGCGGATGAGCGCAAATTCCGTCCCGCGCGCGATCCCGAGAATGACGTAGGGATCGCCCTCCTCCGGGATGACATGGCGCGAAGCGATGCGCTCGAACTCCTCAGGCGGCAGGCCGAATATCTCCGCCACGCGGGCGAGGTAGGCGAGCTCGGCCGCGTGGATCGCACCGTCGGCGCGCGCGATCGCGAAGAGCCCGTCGACGACGTCCTCGAGGCCCGGCCGGTCGTCGCCATAGAGGCCGGCGATGCGGCGCGCGTAGGTCTCGAAGCCGGCGATATCGCGCTGGGCGAGGTCGAAGAGGCGGGTGACGTTCCGCTCTTCCGAGGGCACGACGACGAAGATGCTGCGGAAGGCGGCGACCTCGTCCGAGGTGACGACGCCGTCGGCGCGCGCCATCTTGGCCGAAAGCGCGATCATGGCGACCGAGAACGCCACCTGGCGGCGGGCAGCCGGGTCGCCGGCAAACAGGCTGCCGGCCCAGTCGATCAGCGAGCCGACGGCGCCCGCGCCGTCATCGATGATGCTGCCCAGTCGATGCCAGATGGTCATGGGATCCTGGCCTGACCCGAAGAAAGAAGAGGCCGACGATCCGTCTTCTAGCGGATCGCCGGCCGGAGCGTGAGCCGCGATTTCGGGCAGCTATTGCTGTTGCGTGTTGCCCGACTGGTCCTTCGACGGCTCGGTGACCTTGAGGTTGGCCACCGAATAGGTCGCGACCGCATCCTTCGGCGAGGAGGCGATCACGCCGATCTGCTGGCCGTCGGCCGGCGGCACGCCCTTGATCGAACCGAACTGGCTGCCGTTGATGTAGAAGTCCGCTTCGTTGCCCATGGTGACGACACGGAGCTGATTGACGGCGCCGTCGTTCTGCTTCAGGGCCCCCGCCGGCTGCCAGTTCATCTGCTTCAGCCATTTCCCGCGCTGCCGCCGCCACACCGAAGCATTGCCGTTGGCCGCGAACTCGAAGGCGTAGAAGTTGTCGTCGTCGGCGTACCAGAAGACCAGACCGGCATAGCTGTGGTCGGGATCAACCGCCTTCACGCTCGACACGTCGGCGCAGAAGTCGATGTCTTCGTAGAGATTGGCGGTGCTCGGCACCCAGGTTGTGTAGTTCGCCTCCGGGGTCAGCATCAGCTTGTTGCCGGCGACGTCGACCTCCTCGCTCTTGGCTCCCCAGGTCGGTTCAAGCGTCGCGAAATCGTCCTCGAAGAGGACCTTGTCGCCCTCGCAGGCCTGCGCCGCGCCGATCCCGGCGAGCAGCGCCACCGCAAGCGACGCCAATCCGGTTTTCCATGCAGCCATATCGTTGCTCCTGTTGCAGCGGCGGATCGCGTGAGCCCGCCGGTTCTGTCCCCGATGAGGCTATCAGGGCGCCCTCAAGGAAGCCGCCCCGGCAGCGGTGCTGGCCGGGGCTGGCAAACGGTCGCGAACCGGCTACTTGCTCGGCTCGGTGATCTTGAAATTGGCGAAGGCGTAGTCGGCCGAGCCGGCCTTCGGCGAGTAGCCGATCACGCCCACCTCCTGGCCGCCATCCGGCGGGGCGCCCTTCAGCGAGGCGAACTTGGTTCCGTTGAGATAGAAGGTCGCCTGGTTGCCGACGGTGACGACGCGCATCTGATTGGTCTCGCCGTTGCCCTTCTTCAGGGCCGGAACCTCGTTCCAGGACACCTGCTTCAGCCACTTTCCGCGCTGCATGCGCCAGACCGAGGCGTTGCCGCTGGCGTCGAACTCGAACGAGTAGAAATTCTTGTCGTCGGAGTACCAGAAGACGAGGCCGGCGAAGTTCGTCTTCGGGTCGGCCGCCTCGACGGTGGTGACGTCGACGCACATATCGATGTCGTCGTAGAAGCCGGCGGTATTCGGCACCCAGACGGTCCAGTCGGGCTTGGTCGTCAGGTGAAGCTTGCCGTCCTCGACCTTCACCTCGTCCGGCGAGCCGTCCCAGGTCGACTGCAGTTCGGTGAAGGAATCCTCGAAGAGGACCGTGCTCCCCTCGCAGGCCCTTGCCGCACCGGCGCCGACCAGAAGTGCGACTGCCGCCGCCGCGCCGATTTGCCACTTACCCATCGTGTTCGCTCCTTAGTTCCTAAAGCCAGGATCCGGACTGGCACTTCCCTGCCGCAGGTGCGGCACGCTATCGCAGTCTATCTTGCCCCCGGGCCGTTGGCAGCGCCAGCGTCGGGGATGTGACCGAAGTCACGGCTTGGTTACCTTGAGATTGTCAAAAGAATAGGTCGCACCGCCCGATTCCGGCGAGGCCGCAAAGATACCGATTTCCTGGCCATTGTCGGGTGGCGAGCCGGTCAGCTCCTTGAACGGCTCGTCGTTGACGAAGAAGGCAGCCTGACTGCCAATGGTGGTGATGCGGAGCTCGTTCACCGCCCCGTCGCCCTGGTTGGCGCCTTTGGCATCCTGCCACTCGACCTGCTTCAGCCAGCGCCCGCGCTGCCGCCGCCAGACCGACGCCTTGCCGTTCGGCGCCAGCTCGAAGACGTAGAAGTTGTTGGTATCGACATACCAGAAAACCAGGCCGGCCTTGGCATCCTCGGGATCGACGCCGGTGACGGTGGTCATCGACACGCACATGTCGATATCGTCGTAGAACCCGGCATTGTTGGCCACCCAGAAGCTGCGTCCGGCCGCCGGCGAAACCAGCAATTGCCCTTTATCGGCGCGCAACACCGCGTTCGGCTCGCCCCAGGTGGGCTGCAGCTTGTCGAAATTGTCCTGGTAGAGGACGTTAATCCCCTGGCAGACGGCAAGAGCCGGCCCGGCCAGAGAGACCAGGGCAGAAAAGACCAGTGCTCCGAGGAACGATCCTCGCATCCCGGATGATGCTCCCGAACGGCGCCGACGCAATGCGGCCGCGAATGTAGCGGGCGGATGCCGTAAAAAGCCAGCGCGGAGAATGGTTACGCGCCCGTGACCCCCGGCCTATTGTGAGCCGCCGCCGGGCGACGTCATGTCCGCGGCCACGACGGGGCGGACATGGGCAAGTGGGACTTCTGGATCGATCGCGGCGGGACGTTCACGGACATCGTTGCCCGCGATCCCGAGGGCCGCATCCACGCCGCCAAGCTTCTCTCGGAGGACCGCGCCGCCTATCGCGATGCGGCGATCGCCGGCATCCGCCGCCTGATGGGCCTCGGCGACGGCGAACCGATCCCCGCAGACGCCATCGCCGCCGTAAAGATGGGTACGACGGTCGCCACCAACGCGCTCCTCGAGCGGAAAGGCGACCGCACTCTCCTCCTCGTCACGCGCGGCTTTCGCGACGCGCTGAAGATCGGCTACCAGGCCCGGCCGCAGATCTTCGCCAAGAAGATCGTCAAGCCGGAAATGCTCTACGAGCGCGCCGTCGAGGTGGCCGAGCGCGTGCGCGCCGACGGCACGGTGGAGGCGCGGCCCGACCTCGAACTCGTCCGGCGCGATCTGCAGGCGGCGTGGGACGAGGGCATCCGGTCGGTCGCGATCCTCTTCATGCATGCCTGGGCGCACCCCGAGCATGAGCGGCAGGTGGCCACCTTGGCACGGTCGATGGGCTTCCCGCAGGTCTCGGCGAGCCACGAAGTCTCGCCGCTCATCAAGCTGGTCGGTCGCGGCGACACCACGGTGGTCGACGCGTACCTGTCGCCGATCCTCCGGCGCTACGTCGACCAGGTGGCAGAGGAACTGGGGGTGGGTGTGACAGGGACCAGTGGGGGGGACGGCCGAACCTCCGAAAGGGCCGTGCCCCCTCACCCGGATCGATCCGCTGACGCGGCTCGATCCGACCTCTCCCCGCCGGGGAGAGGTGATGCACCCTTCCCTCGGACGCCTGCACCGAGGCTGATGTTCATGCAGTCCTCGGGCGGCCTCACCGATGCGCGCCTCTTCCAGGGCAAGGACGCGATCCTGTCGGGCCCCGCCGGCGGCGTGGTCGCGGCAATCGAGACGGCGCGGCGCGCCGGCTTCGGCAAGGTCATCGGCTTCGACATGGGCGGGACTTCCACCGACGTGTCGCACTATGACGGCGAATACGAGCGCGCCTTCGAGACCGAGGTGGCGGGCGTGCGCATGCGGGCGCCGATGATGCGCATCCACACGGTCGCGGCCGGCGGCGGCTCGATCCTGAAATTCGACCAGGGCCGCTATCGCGTCGGGCCGCAATCGGCCGGCGCCGACCCTGGGCCCGCTTGCTACAGGCGCGGCGGACCCCTTGCCGTGACCGACGCCAACGTCATGGTCGGCAAGCTGATGCCGGAGTATTTCCCCGCGATCTTCGGTCCGGGACACGACCAGCCGATCGATGCGGCGACGGTGACGGCGCGCTTCGCCGAACTTGCCGCGGAGATCGGCGACGGGCGTGCGCCCGAGGAGATCGCCGACGGTTTCATTCGCATCGCCGTCGCCAACATGGCGAACGCGATCAAGAAGATCTCGGTGCAGCGCGGCTACGACGTCACCGGCTACGCGCTCAACTGCTTCGGCGGCGCCGGCGGCCAGCATGCCTGCCTCGTTGCCGATACGCTCGGCATCGGCAGCGTCCTTCTCCACCCGATGTCGGGGGTGCTCTCCGCCTATGGCATGGGCCTTGCCGACATCCGCGCTTCCCGCAGCCAGGCCGTGATGTTGCGGCTGTCGGCGGATTCAAGACTTGAAGGACTTGAATCGAAACTTGAAGAAGAGGCCGTAAGTGAGCTTCGCCGGCAGGGCGTGCCGGTCGAGGACATTACCGTGTTTGCCCGTGCCCATCTCCGCTACGAGGGCACCGACACGCCGATCCCGGTGACGGTGCTGGAGCGGGCGTTGAAGAACGAAACCAAGAAGGATGGGTCGTCACCTCTCCCCGCCGGGGAGAGGTCGCGAGCGAAGCGAGCGGGTGAGGGGGTTGAGTCGGAGCCGGACTTGCACCGCTCTAACCCCTCACCCGGATCGACCGCTGATGCGCTCGATCCGACCTCTCCCTCCGGGAGAGGTGTTCCCCAGCCACTGCTTCCAATGACAGAGATGGTGGCGGCGTTCGAGGCCGCGCATCGCAAGCAGTTCGGCTTCGTCTTCGAGAAGACGCCGATCATGGTGGAATCGCTCGAGGTCGAGGCGGTGGGCGGCGGCGCCGACATCGCCGCGCCGGAAGGCACGGCTGCGCTCGGCGCGCCCGCGCCGGACGAGCGGACGCGATTCTACTCCGCCGGCCGCTGGCACCAGGCCGGCGTCTTTCTCCGCGAGAAGCTGGCGCGGGGCGCCAGGGTGCGCGGCCCTGCCCTCATCATCGAGCCGCACCAGACGATCGTGGTCGAGCCCGACTGGCAGGCCGAGCTGACGGCCGGGGACAACATCGTGCTGACCCGGCGGGTGCCGCTGCCGAAACGGACCGCGATCGGCACCGATGCCGACCCGGTGATGCTCGAAGTCTTCAACAATCTCTTCATGTCGATCGCCGAGCAGATGGGCGTGACGCTCCAGAACACGGCCTACTCGGTCAACATCAAGGAGCGGCTCGACTTCTCCTGCGCGGTCTTCGACGGCGACGGGCGGCTGGTCGCCAATGCCCCGCACATGCCGGTCCATCTCGGCTCGATGGACCGCTCGGTCGAGACGATCATCCGCCTCAACGCCGGGAGGATCAGGCCGGGCGACGTGTTTGCCCTCAACGCGCCCTATAACGGCGGCACCCACCTGCCGGACATCACCGTCTGCACGCCGGTGTTCGGCGATCCGGGGCGTGCGGGGAACCGGCCGATCCTCTTCTGGGTGGCCTCGCGCGGGCACCACGCCGACGTCGGCGGCAGCGCGCCCGGTTCGATGACGCCGCTCGCCACCACCGTCGAGGAAGAAGGCGTCCTCATCGACAATTTCCGGCTGGTCGAGGGCGGCCGCTTCCGCGAAGCCGAGCTGGTGAAGCTGCTCACCGACCATCGCTGGCCGGTCAGGAACGTCACCCAGAACGTCGCCGACCTGAAGGCGCAGATCGCCGCCAACGAGAAGGGCGTGCAGGAGCTCGCCAAGATGGTCGGCGAGTTCGGGCTGGACGTCGTCCAGGCCTATATGGGCCACGTCCAGGACAATGCCGCGGAGAGCGTGCGGCGGGTCATCTCGGCGCTGAAGGATTCGGAGTTCGCCGTCGATACCGATCAGGGCGCGACCATCCGCGTGAAGATCAGCGTCGACCGGGGAAGGCGCGAGGCGACGGTCGACTTCACCGGCACCAGCCCGGAACAGAAGACCAACTTCAACGCGCCCGAACCGGTGACGCGCGCCGCCGTGCTCTACTGCTTCCGGGTGATGGTCGAGGACGACATCCCGATGAATGCGGGCTGTCTGAGGCCGATCCGCATCGTCATCCCCGAAGGCTCGATGCTCTCGCCGCGCTATCCGGCGGCGGTGGTCGCCGGCAATGTCGAGACCAGCCAGCACGTCACCGACTGCCTCTTCGGTGCGCTCGGCGCGCTCGCCTCGGCGCAGGGCTCGATGAACAACCTCACCTTCGGCAACGCGCGTTACCAGTATTACGAGACGATCTGCTCGGGCGCGCCGGCGGGCGTGTTCAACGACGGCACCGGCTTCGACGGCGCCGACGCGGTCCACACCCACATGACCAATTCGCGCCTCACCGATCCGGAGATCCTCGAGTTCCGGTTTCCGGTTCTCCTCGAGGATTTCCACGTTCGCGAAGGTTCCGGCGGCCGCGGACGATGGTCGGCGGGCGGCGGGACGGAGCGCACGATCCGCTTCCTCGAAGAGATGGACTGCGCGATCCTCTCCTCGCACCGGCAGGTGCCGCCGCACGGGCTACACGGCGGCGCGCCCGGGGCGCTTGGCCAGACGCGCGTGCGCCGGCTGGACGGACGGATCGAGACGCTGAAGGGCTGCGACCAGACCCGGCTGCGGCCGGGCGAGGCGGTGATCCTGACGACGCCGACGGGCGGGGGATACGGGCGGGGAACCTAGACTCAAAGGCTAACGAGCAGGACTGGGCAGGCGATCAGGATAATTAGAAAGGTAAGCATCGCCCGGAATGAGCGGGTTCTCCGTCGCGCGTGCGAGAAGCGCCTTGGCGGAGTCCAAAGGCAAATAGGCGTTCGGGCCTCCAACAATAATAGGAAAAAATGGATTACCAGGTTGCGGCTTGCCGACGAAGGCCTGAAGCCCGGGGTCTACACTGTTGATCGCTTTAGCATAGTCTTCGGCTCGTTTTATGTCAGCGTCTGATCCAACAATCACCCAGTACTTTTGATCCTCTATCGTTTCGATGCCGAGGAGAGCCTTAAGGCCCGTGAAAAACGGGTTTGTGTCGTACGAAGTTCCGACGTCCTGGGCTAACGCAGGTGAAGCCAACATCGCCTGAAAAGCTGAACTTAGATTACTCGGCGAGTGGGAAGTCCATGGAGCGATGATAGCTGGCGCGGCGCATCCAATCGCTAACAGTTTTGCACGGTTCTCTTCCGCTGTCGCCCACGCAATGAGGCCACCCAAGATCATCAGAACTGGCGTAAAAATATATATGGTCACTTTGAGATCATTGAGACCCTGCATATTGCCTTGATCGAGCAGCTTAGCTAACTGGCCAACGTCGAGGGCCAACACCTTTGACGTCGCGCCAGCGAAACCGCCGGCGAGGCCCACCGCAAACCGCCCCAATCCCAGCATGAATTACCCTCCCTACAATCACACGACTATAGGTCGCCTTCATGAACAATACAACTGACAGGAAGCGGTAGGCTGCCCTTGACTAGTCGCTTCCGGCGCCCGCAATACTGCCGGTATAGGCGGGCAGCGTCGCAGGATCGACCGGCGTTGCGATCTGGCCGGGAACGTAGGGCGGCCGGACCGGCGGGACGACCAGCGGCTTCGGGTTGCAATAGGCGTAGGTTCCCGACTTGCCGTGGCGGGCAAGGTCGACGTGGAAGTGATCGCTGTGGTAGCGGGCGCCGGGGCCGAGCACGGTGGTGAAGCGCTGGCAGGCGAGCGCCTCGACCTCGCGCAGGAACCCCTGCTCGGCCGGCGTGCCGCGCCAGCCGGTCTTGACCAGCACTTCCGTGCCGTCCTCGAAGACGAAGCCGGCCACGTCGAGCGCGTTGCCGAAAGCGTGCTCGGAGAGCCGGGCGCCGTGGATATTGTTGCGCGGGCGGCAGCTGTAGTCGGAGATCTGCCGGATCGCGACGACCGGCGAGCCGAACCAGGCGATCGCCGCCGGCTGCACCGCCTCGCGCAGCCAGCCATCAACCGCCATCGTGATCGGGCAGCCGAGGGTCGCGTCCGCGCCGAGCGCGATCGACCCGTCGGCGAAGGCCGAAATTTTGAGCGGCTTGTTGATGCCGCAGGCGCCGCGTCCGTCGACCCGGCTCATCTTGACGGCAAAAGGCATGCTGTCCACCTGGCGCATGCACGCGTTTTCCGCGTCCGCGCGCCATTGCGCGCGGCCGTCATTGCCGCCGCCGAACAAGCTCATGGCGCAGCCGGCGAGCCCGAGGGCAAGCCCGGTCACTGCCGTCAGACACGCAACGCGACGGACCATGCCGGTAAAATGCGAGCGCCCGGCTTAAGGAAGCGTCAACGATGTGGCGCCCGGACACGGCCGGGCTGCGCGAGCCGAAGACCCTTCACGGCCGTGGAGCTGCCGCGTCCCGCGAGATGCAGGGCTAGAAGACCAGGACGCCGTGGTGCTTGGCCTTCTCCTCGGGCTCGACGTGGATGGTGATGAGCACGTCGGCGACGGCGGTCCGCAGGGCGCGCTCGATATCGTCGCAAATGGCGTGCGCCTCGGCCACCGACATGGCGCCGGGAACCACCAGGTGGAAATCGACGAACGTGATGCGGCCGGCGCGGCGGGTGCGCAGGTCATGCGCCTCGATCGCCCCGCTGGCGTTCTGCGAGATGACGCCGCGGATGACGTCGAGGACGGTGGCCGGCACCGCCTCGTCCATCAGGCCGCTCACCGACTCGCGCAGCAACGACCAGCCCGACCAGAGGATGTTGGCAGCGACCACCGCGGCGAGCAGCGGGTCGAGCACGGTCCAGCCAGTGGCGAGCGCGAGCAGGAGGCCGACGATCACGCCCGCCGAAGTGAGCACATCGGTAAGCAGGTGGCGTCCGTCGGCGACCAGGGCCGGCGAGCGGTAGCGCCGGCCCTCGCGGATGAGGATGTAGCACCAGGCGGCGTTGATGACCGCGGCAGCCCCGTTGATGGCAAGGCCTAGGGCCGGCTGCTCGAGCGGCTTCGGATTGGCGAAGTCGAGCCACGCCTCGCGGAAGACCGCCACCGCCGCCACGATGATGAGCACGCCCTCGACGACGACCGAGAAATACTCCGCCTTGGTGTGGCCGTAAGGGTGGTTGGCGTCGGCGGGCATGGCGCTGTAGCGCACGACGGCAAGCGCCATCACCGCGGTCAGCACGTTGACGATGCTCTCGAGCGCGTCGGAATAGAGGGCGACACTCCCGGTCAGATGGTAGGCGGCGTATTTGAGGGCAAGCACGGCCAGCGCGACGACGACGCTGCCGAGCGCCAGCCGCTGGATGAACACCAGGTTGCCCGAGGGCATCCTCTCAGTCCGCCATCGTTTCGACGGCAGCGCGACTCTCGGCCGGCCCGGCTTCCTCGAACGGCGTCGTCACCTCGACGAAGGTGTCGGGATAAAAGCCGTTGAAGCGCGTGCGCAGAGCCATGGAATAGGCGCCGATGTGGCCGATCTCGATCCAGTCGCCGGTGTCGACCGTCTCCGGCAGATAGAACGGCCGCGACAGGATGTCGACCGAATCGCAGGTGGCGCCGCAGACCTTGAACGGGATGATCTTGCCCGGATCGCCTGACCGCCGGCGGCGCGCGGGATCGGGGAGAAGCCGCGCCGGCAGCGTGATCTTGCCGGTCCACGAATCGGAGAGGGACGCCCAGATGCCGTCGTTGATGTAGAGCCGCCGGCCTTTCTTGAGGAGCACGCGGACGATCAGCGAGAAGGCGCGGGCGACGATCACCCTTCCCGGCTCCGCGATGAGCGGCACACCCGCGAAGCCCCAAGCATGCGCCTCGCCGACCACCTCGGCGATGAGCGCCGCCGTGTCCGGCAGGTTCGGCGCCTTCCGGCGCGGGTCCTGGCCGTAGGGCGCCGGGAACCCGCCGCCGATGTCGAGCGCCACGATCTCGGCACCGGCGCGGGCGCGCACCCAGGCGGCGGAGGCAAGCGCCCGCTCATAGGTGTCGGTGTCCTCGACCTGACTGCCGACATGGAAGCAAAGCCCCACCTTGAAGCCGGCATTGGCGAGGCGTCCGACCAGTTCGACCGCGTGGGCGGCTCCGGCGCCGAACTTCTTCGACAGTTCGTAGGCGGCGTGACCGCGCGCGGCGAGCCGCACGAACATGGTCATGTCTTCCGGATCGAGGTCGAGGCCGCGGACGATCTTCACGATCTTGGCCAGTTCGTCCTCGTGATCGAGGACGAGGGTGCGGACGCGGTAGGTCTCGAGCGCCGTCCGGATGTCCGACTGCGCCTTCACCGGATGGGTGTAGAGAAGCTCGGCCTTTGGCGCGACGGCCCGGACCGCCTGGCATTCGGCGGGCGAGGCGACGTCGAAACAACTGACCCCGGCGCGGGCGAGCGTCTCCAGCACCATCGGCTCGCCGTTGGTCTTGACCGCATAGGCGGTCTTCCCCGGAAATGCCGCGAGGAACGTCGCCGCGTCGGCGGCGAGGACGGACGGGCGAAAACAGTAGACCGGCGTGTCCGGCCGCATATCCAGGGCCGCTTCGCGCGCGGTGTCATAGCGCTGCATTCCGAGCTCTCCGCGCCGGCCGAATCACCACGTTTTGTGAAGCGTACCGCCGTAGCCCTGTCAAAAGGATCCAGCCCGCAGATAGGAAGCCCCGCAGGTTTTCCACAGGCGAAAACGCCAGCAGGTCAAATGGGTTGCCGGGAAACCCGGGAATGCTTTTGCCCGCTCTCCGAGGGACATGGAAATTCTTCTCTTCGCGATCCGTGGAACCGCGACTAGACTTCGATCATTGGTTGGCGGACCAGGAGGCCGAGCATGCAATTGACTCTTGCCCGACACTTCAATCTCGTCGTCATCGGCGCCGCTTTCCTGTTTGTGGTGGGAGTCGTCTTCGGCGCGATCTGAGAACGGAATCAGTGCCATGGAGCCGGGCGCCGAGGCGGCGCGGCCGGCTTTTTTCATTTTCCGGCTCACGCCGCGTCGCGGCGGATAGGGTCGTAGTTGAGGATCGGCGCCAGCCAGCGTTCCGCCTCGGCCAAAGGCCAGCCCTTCCGGCGGGCATAGTCCTCGGCCTGGTCGCGTTCGATCTTGCCGACGCCGAAATAGTGACTTTCCGGATGTGAGAAATAGAGGCCGGAGACGGATGAGCCCGGCCACATGGCGTAGCTTTCTGTCAGCCTGATGCCGGCCGCCCGCTCGGCCCCGAGCAACTCGAAGAGCGTCCGCTTCTCGGTATGGTCCGGCTGGGCCGGGTAGCCGGGCGCCGGGCGGATGCCGCGGTACTGCTCGCGGATGAGGTCGGCGCCGGCAAGCGCCTCGTCCGGTGCGTAGCCCCAGAGTTCCTTCCGGACGCGCTGGTGCATCCGCTCGGCGAAGGCCTCCGCCAGCCGGTCGGCAAGCGCCTGGCTGAGGATCTTCGAATAGTCGTCGTTGGCGCGGGCGAAGCGCTCCGCCACCGCCTCCTCGCCGATCCCCGCGGTGACGGCAAAGCCGCCGACATAGTCGGCCAGCCCGGTCTCGGCCGGGGCGACGAAATCGGCAAGCGCGGTATGGCGGCGGCCGCGGTCGGTGCTCCGCGCCATCTGCTGGCGGAGCGTGAAGAGGCGGGCGCGCTCCGCCTGTCGGCTGTCGTCGGCGTAGAGAACGATGTCGTCGCCGACGGCATTGGCCGGCCAGAAGCCGACAACGGCGTGCGCGGTCAGCCAGTTCTCGGCGACCATCTGGCGGAGCATGGCCTGGGCGTCGTCGAAGAGGGCACGGGCCGCCTCGCCGATCGTCGGATCGTTGAGGATGAGCGGATAGGTGCCCTTCATCTCCCAGGTGGCGAAGAACGGCGTCCAGTCGATATAGGGCACCAGCTCGGCGACCGGATAATTGCGGAAGGCGCGGGTGCCGAGGAACGCCGGCTTCGGTGGCACATAGCTCATCCAGTCGATCGCAAAGCGGTCGGCCCGCGCCTCGGCGAGCGTGATGCGGCGCTTGTCGGCCTGGCTCTTCGCATGGGCCTCGGCGACGCGCGCATATTCGGCGCGGATGCCGGCGACGTAGGCGGGCCGGCCGGAGCCGAGCAGACTCGAGGCGACGCCGACGGCGCGGCTGGCGTCGAGCACGTGCACGGTCTGCCCGCGCGTGTAGTTGGGGCTGATCCTGACGGCGGTGTGAACCCGGCTGGTAGTAGCCCCGCCGATGAGGAGCGGCAGGTCGAAGCCCTCCCGCTCGAGTTCGGCTGCAACGTGCGCCATTTCGTCAAGCGACGGGGTGATCAGACCCGACAGGCCGATGATGTCGACGCGCTTCTCGCGCGCCGTCTCGATGATGCGCGTCGCCGGCACCATCACGCCGAGATCGATGACCTCGTAATTGTTGCACTGGAGGACGACACCGACGATGTTCTTGCCGATGTCGTGCACGTCGCCCTTGACGGTGGCAAGGAGGATGCGGCCGGCGAGGGCCGGCTCCCCTGCCCCGTGCTCGCGCTTCTCCTTCTCCATGAAGGGCAGCAGGTAGGCGACGGACTGCTTCATCACGCGGGCGGACTTCACCACCTGCGGCAGGAACATCTTGCCGGCACCGAAAAGGTCGCCGACGACGTCCATGCCGGCCATCAGCGGCCCCTCGATCACGTCGAGCGGACGCTTCGCTTCCTTCCGCGCTTCCTCGGTGTCGACCTCGATGAACTCGGTGATGCCGGCAACGAGCGCGTGCTGGAGGCGCTTCGCGACCGGCCAGGACCTCCATTCGAGGTCGGCCTCCTTCTTGGTGCTGGCGCCGCCGCGGTAGCGCTCGGCCACTACCAGGAGGCGCTCGGTCGCATCGGGCCGCCGGTTGAGGACCACGTCCTCGCAGAGGAGGCGCAGCTCCGGGTCGATATCGTCTAGCACCGGCAGTGCGCCGGCATTGACGATGCCCATGTCCATGCCCGCCGCGATGGCGTGAAACAGAAAGACCGCGTGCATGGCCGAGCGCACCGTCTCGTTGCCGCGGAAGGAGAAGGACAGGTTGGAGACGCCGCCGGAGACATGCGTGTGCGGCAGGTTCTGGCGGATCCAGCGCGCCGCCTCGATGAAGTCGACGCCGTAATTATTGTGCTCGGGTATGCCGGTAGCGACGGCGAAGATGTTCGGATCGAAGACGATGTCCTCGGGCGCGAAGCCGACCTCGTCGACGAGAATGCGGTAGGCGCGCGCCGAAATCCCGGTCTTGCGCTCGAACGTGTCGGCCTGGCCCTTCTCGTCGAAGGCCATGACGACGACCGCGGCGCCGTAGCGGCGCACCTTCTCGGCCTGGCGGCGGAACGCCTCCTCGCCTTCCTTCAGCGAGATCGAATTGACGATCGCCTTGCCCTGAACGCATTTGAGGCCTGCCTCGATCACCGTCCATTTGGACGAGTCGATCATCACCGGGACGCGGGCGATGTCCGGCTCGGCGGCCATCAGGTTGAGGAAGGTCACCATCGCCTTCTCGGAATCGAGCAGGCCCTCGTCCATGTTGACGTCGAGGATCTGCGCGCCGTTCTCGACCTGCTCGCGCGCCACCGCGAGCGCCGCGGTGTAGTCGCCGGCGGTGATCAGTTTCCGGAAGCGCGCCGAGCCGGTGACGTTGGTGCGCTCGCCGATGTTGATGAAGGTCGTGGCGGCGGAGGCGCTCATGCGACCAGCTCGAACGGCTCCAGGCCGGAAAGGCGCATGCGCGGCGCGACCGTCGGGATATCACGCGGAGCGACGCCTTCGACCGCGTCGGCGATCGCCCTGATGTGCGCCGGCGTCGTCCCGCAGCAGCCGCCGACAATATTGACGAGGCCGGATCGCGCGAACTCGCCGACCATCGCGGCCATCGCCTCGGGGCTCTCGTCGTACTCGCCGAACTCGTTGGGGAGGCCGGCATTCGGATAGGCGCAGATGAGCGTATCGGCGATGCGCGACAGCTCGGCGATATGGGCGCGCATTTCCTTGGCGCCGAGCGCGCAGTTGAGCCCGACGCTGAGCGGCCGGCTGTGACGGACGGAATACCAGAAGGCAGCGGGCGTCTGGCCGGACAATGTGCGGCCGGAGAGGTCGGTGATCGTCCCGGAGATCATCACCGGCAGGCGCCTGCCGATTTCGGCAAAGAGCTGCTCGACGGCGAAGATCCCGGCCTTGGCATTGAGCGTATCGAAGATCGTCTCGAAGAGGATGATATCGGCGCCGCCGTCGATGAGGCCGCGCACCGCCTCGCCATAGGCGGCCACGAGGTCGTCGAAGGAGACGTTGCGGAAGCCGGGATTGTTCACGTCCGGCGAAATCGAGGCGGAGCGGTTGGTAGGACCGATGGCGCCAGCGACGAAGCGCGGCCGATCCGGCGTCGCGATCAAATCGCAGGCTTCGCGGGCGAGCCGCGCCCCTTCCCGGTTGAGCTCATAGGCATAGGCTTCCAGGCCGTAATCGGCCTGCGCGATCGCGGTCGAGGCGAAGGTGTTGGTCTCGACGATGTCAGCCCCGGCCTGCAGGTAGTCGACGTGGAACTTACGGATGGCGTCGGGCTGGGTGAGGATGAGCAGGTCGTTGTTGCCCCGGAGGTCCTTCCTCCAGTCGGCGAAGCGCGCGCCGCGGAAGTCGGCCTCGCCGAGGCGGAGCGACTGGATCATCGTACCCATCGCCCCGTCGAGGAGAAGGATGCGCCGCGCGGCGAGCGCGCGGATAGCGGCGGCGGTGTCGACGCTCATGCCGGCGCCCCTGCCGTCAGGGCGGCCCGAGCGGCGGGTCGAATACCGAGGAGATGGCAGATCGCATAGACGAGATCGGCGCGGTTCATCGTGTAGAAATGAAAATCGGTGATGCCGCGATCGACCAGATCAAGCACCTGTTCAGCGACCACGGCGGCGGCGACGAGCTGGCGGGTTGTCGCGTCTTCTTCCAATCCGTCGAAACGGGCGGCAAGCCAGGCGGGCACCGTCGCGCCGATCTTGGCAGCGAATTTCGCGGTCTGCGTAAAGTTGGACACCGGGACAATGCCCGGCAGGATGGGCACGTCGATTCCAGCAGCACGAACGCGCTCGACGAAACGATCGAAGAAATCATTCTCGAAAAAGAATTGGGTGATGAGCCGGTCCGCACCGGCGTCAACCTTGCGCTTCAGGTTGTCGATCTCGGTCTGCCAGTCGCGGCTTTCCGGATGGCGCTCGACGTAGGCCGAGGCCGACACCTCGATATTCGCGTGGCGGCGCTTGATTCCCGCGATGAGATCGGCCGCATGGCCGTAGCCCTGCGGGTGCGGCACGTACGGCGTACCGAGACCGGTAACCGGATCGCCGCGGAGCGCGACGACATGGCGGACGCCCAGGTTGGCGTAACTGTCGACGACCGAATCGACCTCCTCGCGCGTGGCGCCGACACAGGTGAGATGCGCCGCCGGGCTAAGCGCCGTCTCGGCAAGAATGCGCTTCACCGTGGCGTGCGTGCGCTCTCGGGTGGAGCCGCCGGCGCCGTAGGTTACCGAGACGAAGGACGGCGACAGCGGCGCGAGGCGCTCGATCGAGCGCCAGAGGGTCTTCTCCATCTCCTCGGTCTTCGGCGGGAAGAACTCGAAGGAGACACGGAGTCCGGCGTCGCTGCCGAGGAAGCGGCTGGCGCGTCCAGGGGCATCCATCACGCCACCTCCTTGGCGCCGGCGACGGCAATGCGCCGGTCATGCGCGAGCCAGAGCGTCACGGTGAGCTTGTCGCCTTTGCCATCCCCGGCCGGGAGGTCGACGACCTTGTCGAGCGCGAGGCCGGCGGCCTCGACCCACTGGCCGATGGCGTCGTGCGCGAAGCCGAGCCGGCGATGCGCGTGGCGCTCGCGCAGGAACTCCAGTTCGTGCGGCGCGAAGTCGACGACGAGCAGGCGGCCGCCGGGACGCAGCACGCGGGCCGCCTCGGCGAGCGCCCGCTCCGGCGCGTCGAGGAAGTGCAGCACCTGGTGGATCGAGACCACGTCGAAGGAGTCGCGGACGAGCGGCAGGTTGTAGATGTCGCCGAGGCGGACCTGGGCGTTGGCGATGCCGGCGCGCTCGAGATTGGATCGCGCGATCGCCAGCATGTCGGTGGAGGAGTCGATCCCGACGGCGCGGCTGAAGAGCGGCGCGAGCAGTTCCAGCATGCGGCCGGTCCCGGTGCCGAGGTCGAGGAGGCTGTCGAAGCGACGCGC
>Ga0070741_10001555_pt1 | contig 69163 bp, 70 predicted proteins | sample Coa_R1_4_FD_66440 | JGI IMG/M metagenome (GOLD analysis project Ga0070741, IMG submission 66440) | Surface soil microbial communities from Centralia Pennsylvania, which are recovering from an underground coalmine fire - Coalmine... | ecosystem: Environmental > Terrestrial > Soil > Unclassified ... | reverse complement strand
CGACTTCATCCTCATGGTCGAGGGGACGTCGTACATGTTCATCACGGGTCCCGACGTCGTGAAGACGGTGACGGGCGAGGAGGTGACGTTCGAGGAGCTCGGCGGCGCGCTCACCCACGCCTCGAAGTCGGGCGTCGCGCACCTCGTCGCTCCCGACGAGGAGGCGGCCCTCGAGGATGCGCGCTACCTGCTCAGCTTCCTGCCGCAGTCGAACGCGCACCCCGCGCCGTACGACCCGCCGAGCGACCCCGTCGACCGGGAGGCGCCGGAGCTCGACGAGCTGATCCCCGACGAGCCGACGAAGCCCTACGACATCAAGAAGGTGATCTCGGCCGTCGTCGACGACGGCGAGTTCCTCGAGATCCAGCCGCTCTTCGCCGAGAACATCGTCTGCGGGTTCGCGCGCCTCGGCGGCTACAGCGTCGGCGTCGTCGGCAACCAGCCGAAGTCGCTCGCCGGCGTCCTGGACATCAACTCGTCCGAGAAGGCGGCCCGCTTCGTCCGCACCTGCGACGCGTTCAACGTCCCGCTCGTGACGTTCGTCGACGTGCCCGGCTTCCTCCCGGGCACGTCCCAGGAGTGGGGCGGCATCATCCGTCACGGCGCGAAGCTCCTCTACGCGTACTGCGAGGCGACCGTCCCGAAGCTGACGGTGATCACGCGCAAGGCCTACGGCGGCGCGTACGACGTGATGAGCTCCAAGCACGTCCGCGCCGACTTCAACTTCGCGTGGCCGAGCGCGGAGGTCGCGGTGATGGGGCCGGACGGTGCCGTCAACATCATCTTCCGCCACGAGCTCGCGGACGCCGAGGATCCCGACGCGCGGCGCGCCGAGCTGATCGCGGAGTACCGCGAGCGCTTCGCGAACCCGTTCACGGCCGCCGAGCGCGGCTACGTCGACGAGGTGATCGAGCCGCGGCGCACCCGCCCCGTGCTAATCGACGCGCTGAAGACGGCGATCACGAAGCGCGAGCGGCGACCGCCGCGCAAGCACGGGAACATTCCCCTGTGATGGAGCTCGAGCTGACGCCCGACCAGCCGGATCCGGTCACCGCGGCGATCGCGGCCGCGCTCGCCGCGCCCGAGGATGCCCCTCCCGATCCCTGGTGGCAGGCGGGGATCGAGGAGGCGCTCGAGACGTAACCGGTTTGCGCCCCGCGCCGTTGCACCACTGTCATGTGCATTCGGTGTGGAGAGCACGAGGCGCCGCCCGATCGGCCGTTCTGCGTCCACTGCACGTTCGCGGTGCGGGCGGAGGTCGAGGACGGGCTGCGCAAGCTCGCGGACTATCTCGGCGCGTGGGCCGCGTTCGACGCGTGGTGCGCATCGCGCGAGCGCGCGGCGATCCAGGCGACCTAGACGGTGCGCCCGCGCAGGAGCGACGGGGCGACCCGGGCGTAGTCGAGCCCGGAGATCCACGTCAGCGCGAGCGCGACGAGCAGCGTCCACCACGCGACCCGGTCGCTCCACGCGCCGGCGGCGGCGAGGCCCCCGACCGCAGCGGCGACCGCCTGCGCCCACGTCTTCACCTTGGCGATGTCGCGGGCCGGGATGACGACGCCGCGCTCGATCGCCGCCTGCCGCAGCCCGGAGATCAGGAGCTCGCGCGCGACGATCGCCGCCACCATCCAGGCGGGGAAGACGTGCTGGTCGAGGAGTACGACGAGCGTGGCGAGCACGAGCAGCTTGTCCGCGATGGGGTCGAGCAGCGACCCGAGCGACGACGAGCGCCCCGACCGCCGGGCGATGCGGCCGTCGAACCAGTCCGTCGCCATCGCGGCGCAGAAGACCGCGGTCGCCCAGTAGTCGTGCCCGTGGAAAGGTACGGCGAAGAGCGTGACGACGAGCGGCACCGAGATCGCGCGCGCGACGGTCAACCGGTCGGCGAGGCTCATCAGTCGAGAGAATACGGCCATGTTCTCGAAGGTCCTTGTCGCGAACCGCGGCGAGATCGCCGTCCGGGTCTTCCGGACGCTCCGCGACATGGGCATTGCCTCGGTCGCCGTCTACTCTGACGTGGACCGGACGGCGCTGCATCCCCGTTACGCGGACGAGGCCTACGCGCTCGGCGGGGCCACGTCCGCCGAGACGTACCTCGTGATCGAGAAGCTGCTCGCGGTCGCCCGCGCGTCCGGAGCCGGAGCGGTCCATCCCGGCTACGGGTTCCTCGCCGAGAACGCGGCCTTCGCACGCGCGGTCGAGGAGGCGGGACTCGTCTGGATCGGGCCGCCCGCGGCCGCGATCGAGCTGATGGGCTCGAAGACGCGTGCCCGCCAGGCGATGCAGGCGGCCGGCGTCCCGATCATCCCGGGCACGACCGACCCCGTCGGCTCCGTCGAGGAGGTCGTCGCGCTCGGCGAGGAGATCGGCTACCCGCTCCTGATCAAGGCGGCGGCCGGCGGCGGCGGCAAGGGGATGAAGACCGTGTACTCCGCCGACGAGGCGGCGCAGGCGTTCGAGTCCGCGCAGCGGGAGGGACTGTCGTACTTCGCCGACTCGTCGGTCTACGTCGAGCGCTACCTGGAGGACCCGCGCCACGTCGAGGTGCAGGTGCTCGCCGACTCGTTCGGCAACGTCATCCACCTCGGGGAGCGCGACTGCACGATCCAGCGGCGGCACCAGAAGCTCGTCGAGGAGACGCCGTCGCCGGGTGTGTCGACGGAGCTCCGCAACCGGATCGGCAAGATCGCGATCGACGCCGCGCGCGCCGCCGGGTACCGCTCGGCCGGGACGATCGAGGGGCTTCTCGCGCCGGACGGCTCCTACTACTTCATGGAGATGAACACGCGGATCCAGGTCGAGCACACCATCACCGAGGTCGTGGCGGGCGTCGACATCGTGCGCGCGCAGATCCAGGTCGCGCTCGGGCAGCGGCTCGAGTTCACGCAGGACCAGATCCACATGCAGGGGCATGCGATCGAGTGCCGGATCAACGCCGAGGACGCCTCGAACGGCTTCCTGCCGTCGCCGGGGACGATCACCTACTACCGCGAGCCGTCCGGTCCCGGCGTGCGCGTCGACTCGGGGGTCACGGAGGGATCGGAGGTCTCGCCGCTCTACGACCCGATGATCGCGAAGCTGATCGTCCGCGGCGCCGACCGCGACGACGCGATCGGCCGCATGCTGCGCGCGCTCGGCGAGTACCGGATCGGTGGCGTGAAGACGCTGATCGGGTTCCACAAGGCGCTTCTCTCGCACGCATGCTTCCGCGCCGGCGAGACCTGCCACGGCATCGTCGAGTCGCCGGAGCTCGCCGCCCGGGCGGAGGAGCTCGAGGACGACGCGGCCGCGGTGGCGCCGCAGGCCGGCGCGGCGCTCCAGGAACGGATGACGGTCGCCGAGGTCGACGGCAGGCGCGTGGAGGTGAAGGTGCTCGTCCCCGAGCCCCCCTACCGCGAGCTCGCCCGCCGCCGGCGCGAGCGCCACGCCGCCGCCGCCGGGGCCGGCGGCACCGACGCGGTCCTGAGCCCGATGCAGGGGACGGTGCTGGACGTGAAGGTCACGGAGGGCGACGCGGTCGAGACCGGGCAGGTGATCTGCATCGTCGAGGCGATGAAGATGGAGAACGAGGTGGTGGCGCACCGCTCCGGGATCGTCCGCGGGCTGACCGTCTCGCCGGCGTCGCCGATCGCGATCGGCCAGCAGATCTGCGTCGTCTCGGCCCAGGAGTAGCCGCTCCCCGACGGCGTTTGTGCGGCGTGTCTCAAGCTCGCCCGCCCGGCTGCCGATATCGAGCGAATGCTGCGCAGGCCCTCGAGAGCCTGGGCCGCCTCGGGCGTGCTCCTCACCGTCGTCGCGACGGCGGCCGCAGGCTGCGGCGGCGGCACCTCGTCGCCGCCCGGGCGCGTCGTCGACGTCACCGAGCGCGACTTCCGGATCTCCGTCTCCGAGACCCATCTTCGCGCCGGCACCGTCGTCTTCCGCGCGCACAACGTGGGCCCGGACGCGCACGAGCTGATCGTCGTTCGCACCGACGGCGGCCGCCTCCGGCTGCGCGCCGACGGGATGACCGTGGACGAGGAGGGCCTCCGCCGCTCGATCGTGGGGACGCTCGAGGCAGCGAACGCGGGCGCCGTGCGAGAGCTCTCCGTGCGGCTGCGCCCCGGCCGCTATGCGCTGTTCTGCAACATGTCGGGCCACTACATGGGGGGCATGGAGGCGACGGTCGTCGTCGCGTGATCGCCGTGCGCGCCAGCGGATTCACGCCCTTCGCCCCGAGGACGCGCGCGACCGTCGTCGCGATCGTGGTCACCTTCGCGCTCGCCTCGGCGGCCAGTGCGGCCCTCTCGATCTGGTCGACGTCGAAGTCGCGGAACCGCGCGTCGATCGTCGAGGTCGCCGCGCGCCAGCGAACGCTCGCAGAGCGGTACGTCGAGCAGCTGCTGCTCGTCCGCGGAGGCGGCGCGGCCGACCCGGCGCGCACGGGCGAGCTCCTGCGGCAGAGCGCGGCGGTGCTGCTCGACGGCGGCGTCGCGCCGGCTGTCGAGGGTGACGACGACGAGACGGCCGTGCCCGGCGAGCGGGATCCGGTGATCCGCGCGCAGCTCGTCGAGCAGCAGCGGCTCGTCGGGGACCTGATTCGCTCCGGCGCGGCGTTCGTGGCGGGGCGGCCGCTGACGAGCGTCCACCTCGAGGGCCGCGAACGGATCACGACCCCGAACGACGTGCTGCGGCTGCGGATCCTCGCGGCGCTGACCTCGAACGTCGCCTTCGACGTGGCACGGCACATCGCCGCCCGGACCGACGCGAACGTCACCAGCTCGATCGTCCTCCAGCTCGCGCTCGGCGGCGCGGGCATCGTCGTCTCGATCCTGCTCGCGTGGGCCCTCGTCGCCACCACGCGCCGGCAGACCGCGCACTTCCGCAGCCTCGTCACGTCCTCGACCGACCTCGTGCTCGTGCTCGCAGGCGGCCGCTGTCTCTACACGAGCGCGTCCGTGGAGAAGCTGACCGGGCGGGCGAGACCGGACCTCGTGGGCCGCGCGATCTTCGAGGTCGTGCACGAGGACGACCGCGCGGCGCTGCGGGCGGCCGAGGACGGCGGGTCCACCCGCCTCGTCTTCCGGATGCGCAACGCCTCCGGAGGCTGGCGGTCTCTCGAGGCGCACGTCACGGACCTGCGCCACGACCGCCACGTCCGCGGTGTGGTCGTGAACGCGCGCGACGTCACCGAGCGCGTGCAGCTCGAGGGGGAGCTGACCCGCCAGGCGCAGCGCGACAGCTTCGCCTCGCAGCTCGTCGAGGCGCTCGAGATGGCGGACGAGGAGGCCGCGGCGCACGACGTCGTCACCCGCGCGATGGCCGAGATCTCCACCGAGTCGCCGATGGAGCTGCTCCTCTCCGACTCGAGCCGCGCGCACCTCGAGCAGGCGGCCGTCAACCCGGCGGCCGGCGGTCCCGGCTGCCCGGTCGAGTCGCCGTTCTCGTGCGTCGCCGTGCGACGCGGCAGCGCCGTCGTCTTCGAGTCGAGTGACGCGCTGAACGCCTGTCCGAAGCTCCGCGACCGCCCCGGCGGCGCCTGCTCGGCCGTCTGCGTGCCGATCTCGTTCATGGGCCGGTCGCTCGGCGTGCTGCACACGACCGGCCCGAACGGCGCGCCGCCGGATGCCGAGCAGGTCGGCCGTCTGACGACGCTCGCCGCACAGGCGGGCGCGAGGATCGGCACGGTCCGCGCGTTCGAGCGGACGCAGCTGCAGGCGCAGACGGATGCGCTCACCGGGCTGATCAACCGCAGGACGCTCGAGGGGGAGCTGCGCCGCCTGCAGCGGCACTCGACGCCGTTCGCGCTCGCGCTCGCCGACCTCGACCGGTTCAAGCAGCTCAACGACACCCACGGCCACGAAGAGGGCGACCGCTCGCTGCGCGTGTTCTCGCACGTCGTGCGGCAGGTCCTGAGAAGCGACGACCTCGTCGCGCGCTGGGGCGGCGAGGAGTTCCTGCTCGCCCTGCCCCATTCCGACGCGGGCGAGGCGGTCGACGTGATGAACCGCATCCGGGCCGCCCTCGCGGAGACGGTGCGCGCCGGGCACGTGCAGTTCACCGTGAGCTTCGGCGTCACCGACTCGACCCGGGCGACGACGATCCAGGAGCTGATCCAGCTCGCCGACGTCGGCCTCTACCTGTCGAAGACGCACGGGCGCGACCGCGTCACGGTCGCGGACCCGCTGCAGGCGGCGGACGCCCGGCGGAACCGGAACGGCAACGGCGGACTCGGCCTCGTCGCGGCCGCCCTCCACCCGCCGGAGGACGAGGCGGAGGAGGCTCTCTCCTAGAGCGAGCGCTGGTAGGCGTGGAACGTGCGGGTCGCCCACGCCGCCGTCACGGCCGTCAGGCCGAGCAGGAGCAGCAGGTCCCAGCCGACCGTCGCCCACGACGTTCCCGGCAGCACCACCTCGCGCGCTGCGCGGACACCCCAGTCGACCGGATTGAACCGTGCCGCGGTCCGCATCCAGTGCGGCATCTGCGCCCGCGCGATCATCGTCGTCGAGAGGAAGAGCAGCGGCAGCCCGATGAAGTTCGCGACGGCGATCATCGTCGCCTCGCGGCGGGTGAGCAGCGCGATCGCCTGCGAGATGCCTGCGAACGCGCTGTTGACGAGGATCGCGGCGAGCACGATCACGAGCCAGCCGGCGACGCCGGTGTGGATCCGGACGCCGAGGGCGAGCGAGACGAGGAGGATGATCACCGCCTGGATCGCCGCCGTGAGCGCCGAGCGCACGATCTGCGAGAGCACGAGCGAGAGCCGCGACGCCGGCGTCGCCAGGAACCGCTCGACGACCTTGTGCTCGAGGTCGGCGATCATGGACATGCCGCTCCACGTCGCGCCGAAGAACGCGTTCATCACGACGATCGCAGGGGCGAGGAACGTGATGTACGACTGCGTGCCGAAGCCGCCGAGTCGCGTGACGTTCTTGAAGAGCTGCCCGTAGAGGAGCAGCCACACCATCGGCTGGATGATCATCATCACGATCCAGATCGGCTCGCGCGCGAGGTTGCGCGCCTGCCGCACGACCATGAACCACGTGTGGCGCGCAGCCGTCACTCGCCCCGGTCCTCGGTCCTGAAGTCGCGGCCGGTGAAGTAGAGGTAGACGTCGTCGAGCGACGGTCGCGAAACGGAGACGGACTCGACGCCGATGCCGGCGCCGTCCAGCGCGGCGAGGAGGTGCGGCAGCGCGCGGCCGCCGTGGTCGACGCGCGCGACGACGGTGCGGCCGTCGAGCACCTGCTCCGGCGTCGCGCCCGCCTCGCCCAGCACGGCCTGGGCACGCTCGACCTCGCCGCGCGCGAGCTCGACGTGCACGGCGTCGCCGCGCAGGCCCGCCTTGAGCTCGCCGGGTTTCCCCTCGACGACGATCTTCCCCTGCGAGACGATCGCGAGTCGGTCCGCGAGCTGGTCGGCCTCCTCGAGGTAGTGGGTCGTGAGGAGGATCGTCAGCGCCTCCGCGTGGGCGAGCCGCTCCACCTCGTGCCACATGGCAACGCGCGCCTCCGGGTCGAGGCCCGTCGTCGGCTCGTCCAGGAAGAGCACCCGCGGCCGGTGGACGAGCCCGAGCGCGATGTCGAGCCGCCGCCGCATCCCGCCCGAGTAGTTCCGGACGATCCGGTCGGCGGCGTCGGCGATCCCCACGAGCTCGAGCAGCTCGTTCACCCGAGCACGCAGGTCGCGGCCGCCCATGCCCTGGACGCGGCCCTGGAGCATGAGGTTCTCGCGGCCGGTGGCGAAGCCGTCGACCCCGGAGTCCTGCGGGACGTAGCCGATCGCCCGGCGGACGGCCGCCTGCTCGCGGACCACGTCGTGGCCCGCGACCGTCGCCCGTCCCTCGTCCGCCGTCGTCAGCGTCACGAGCACGCGCACCGTCGTCGACTTGCCCGCGCCGTTCGGGCCGAGCAGTCCGAAGACCTCCCCTTCGCGCACCGCGAACGAGACGCCGTCGAGCGCCTGCACCGCGCCGTAGCGCTTGCGCAGGCCGTCGACCCCGATCGCTTCCATCGACGCCGAGCCTAGCGGCGCCGCTATCGTGCCGCGCGGCCGATGGACCTCTACGAGTACCAGGGCAAGCAGCTCTTCCGCGAGTGCGGCATTCCCGTGTCGGAGGGGAGGCTCGCCACCACCCCGGAGGAGGCGCGGCGCGCGGCGGAGGAGCTCGGCGGCCAGGTCGTCGTCAAGGCGCAGGTGCTGACCGGCGGCCGCGGCAAGGCCGGCGGCGTGAAGCTCGCGGAGGACCCCGCCGACGCCGAGCGCAAGGCCGCCGACATCATCGGGCTCGACATCCGCGGCCACGTCGTGGAGAAGGTGTGGATCGAGCGGGCCTCCGAGATCGCGAAGGAGTACTACCTCTCGATCACCTTCGACCGCGGCGCGAAGAAGCCGCTCCTCATGTTCACGACCCAGGGCGGGGTGGAGATCGAGGAGGTGGCGGCCAGTGACCCGGACGCGCTCGTCCGCCTCCACGTCGACGCGCTCGAGGGATACCAGCCGTGGATCGCGCGCCGGCTCGTCTTCGGCGCCGGCGTCACGGACCCGGGGGAGCAGAAGCAGATCGCCGCGATCGTGGAGAAGCTCTACGGCTGCTTCGTCGGGAACGACGCGATGCTCTGCGAGATCAACCCCCTGATCGTCACCCCCGAGGGCGAGGTGAAGGCGCTCGACTCGAAGTTCACGGTCGACGACAGCTCGCTCTACCGCCATCCCGAGATCGCGGAGTTCCGCGACACCGCTGCAGCCGACCCGCTCGAGTCGTTCGCACGCGAGAAGGGCGTCACCTACGTGAAGCTCGACGGCGCCGTCGGGATCCTCGGCAACGGCGCGGGTCTCTCGATGTCGACGGTCGACGTCGTCGTCGTCGCCGGCGGCGGGCCCGCCAACTTCTGCGACCTCGGCGGGGGCGGCGACGCCGAGGGCGTCGTCGACGCGCTCGAGGTGATCACGCGCGATCCTCAGGTCAAGTCGATCTTCTTCAACATCTTCGGCGGGATCACGCGCTGCGACGAGGTCGCGCGCGGCATCCTCGAGGCGCTCTCGCGGATGTCGATCGACCTGCCGATCGTGGTCCGGCTCGACGGTACGAACGCGGAGGAGGCGCGCCGGATCCTCGAGGAGGCGGCGCTTCCGAACGTCCACGTCTCCCCGACGATGCTCGATGCGGCGAAGAAGGCCGTGGAGCTGGCGCACGCATGAGCGGGAACGTCTGGGACGAGCGCGCCGAGGCGTACCGGAGCTCCGTCACGCACGCGACGGGCGAGGACCTGGACGCCGTGATCGAGCTCTGCAACCCGCACGAGGGTGTGAAGATCCTCGACGTCGCGACCGGCGGCGGCCACGTCGCGCGCCGGCTGCGGGAGCACGGCGCGCAGGTCGTGACCACGGACGCGTCGCCCGGCATGCAGCCCGACGTCGTCTGCCCGGCGGAGCACCTGCCGTTCGCCGACGGCTCGTTCGACGTCGTCGTCTCGCGGATCGCGGCGCACCACTTCGACGACCTCGGCACCGCAATCGGCGAGATGGCGCGCGTCTCGAACCGCGTGCTCGTGCTCGAGGACATGCTCTACCGCACCGAGGAGGAGCAGGAGGCCGAGCGGCTGCGCGACCCTTCGCACAAGCGGTCGCTCTCGGCGGAGGAGTGGCGCGACCTCCTCGTCGACGCCGGCCTTGAGGTGGAGCAGGAGCTCTTCTTCTCGAAGACGCACGACATGGACGAGTGGCTCGCGCGCACCGGCTGCACCGGCGACGAGGCGGCGCGGGTACGGGAGCTGCTCCGGCCCTTCTCGTCCGAGGACGGCGCGAGCTGGTCGAACGACTACCTCGTCGTCAAGGCGCGGAAGTCGCAGAGCTGATGGCGATCGTCGTCGACAACGACACGCGGCTCGTCGTCCAGGGCCTGACCGGCTCCGAGGGCCGCTTCCACGGCTTGCGCAACCGCGCGTACGGGACGAACGTGGTCGCAGGCGTCACGCCCGGCAAGGGCGGCCAGGACGTCGAGGGGATCCCCGTCTTCGACACCGTCGCCGACAGCGTGCGCGAGGCCGGCGCGAACACCTCGCTGATCTTCGTGCCGGCGCGCTTCGCACCCGACGCCATCTACGAGGCGGTCGACGCCGGCATCGCGACCGTGATCTGCATCACCGAGCACATCCCGGCGCACGAGATGCTCCGCGTCTACACGTACATCCGGCCGAAGGGCGTCACGCTCGTTGGGCCCAACTGCCCCGGTGTCCTCTCGCCCGGCAAGGCGAATGTCGGGATCATCCCGGCCGACGTCTTCCGGCCGGGCTCGATCGGGCTCGTCTCGCGCTCGGGCACGCTCACGTACCAGATCGGCCACGAGGTCGCGCAGCGGGGGCTCGGCAACTCGACGATCGTCGGCATCGGCGGCGACCCCGTCGTCGGCTCGAGCTTCATCGACGTGCTCGAGAAGTTCGAGGCCGACCCCGAGACCGAGTACGTCGTGCTCGTCGGCGAGATCGGCGGCGACGAGGAGGAGAAGGCGGCCGCCTGGGTCGCCGAGCACATGACGAAGCCGGTCTTCTCGTACATCGCCGGGTTCTCGGCGCCGCCCGGGAAGACGATGGGGCACGCGGGCGCGATCATCTCGGGCTCGTCCGGCACCGCCGCGGCGAAGAAGGCTGCGCTCGAGGCGGTCGGGATCAAGGTGGGCACGACGCCGACCGAGGTCGCCGAGCTCGTCGTCGCCGCGGCGTCCTAGTCACGCCGGCTGCTCGAGCGGCGGCGGGGAGCGGAGCGCGGCCGCGCCGGTGGCGTAGACGGTCTCGAGGAGCGCGAGCGCGAGGAAGGCGCCGACGGCGACGCGCGCCGACCAGACGTCGAGCAGCACGCCCGCGAGCAGCGACCCGACCGGCGCCGCCGAGCGGACGATCGTCAGCCGCGCCGCCTCGGCGCGCCCCAGCAGACGGTCGGGGATCGCGGCGAGCCGGTGGGCGATCACGTACGAGTCGGTGATCGGCAGGACGAACGCCTGCGGCAGCACGCAGGCGACGAGCACGTAGACGCTCGGACGCACGACGAACGCGGCCACGAGCAGGCCCGTGTAGGCCTCCAGCAGCACCACTCCGCGCAGGGTGAGCCGTCGCCGGACCTGCCCGGCGAGCATCGAGCCGGCGAGGATGCAGGCGGAGAAGAGCGCGAGCAGGAGCCCGATCTGCCCGCCGGAAAGGCCGTGGCCGCGCGCCGCGACGACGACGACGAAGAGCAGCGCCGGAATCGTGAAGTTGCCGACGGCGTAGAAGACCGCGGTGGTACGGAGGAACGGCTCCGTGAAGAGGAACCTGAACCCCTCCGCCAAGTCGGCGCGCAACCTGAACGGCGTTCTGGCACGCGGTTCCTGGAACGGCGTGCGCATGGCGGCGACCGCTGCAAACGAGAACGCGTACGACACGGCGTCCACGGCGAACGGGAGCGCCGGCCGGAGCGCGAAGAGCGCGCCGCCCGCCGGCGGCCCGACCACGCCGACCACGGCCGTGCGTCCCTGCTGGACGGAGACGGCCGCCGGCAGCTGCACGGCCGGGACGACGGAGCGGAGGACGCCGCCGAGGCAGGCGCCGAAGAAGACGTCGCCCGCACCCTCCACGAACGCGAGCAGCGGGACCGGCCAGAAGACGCTGTGCCGCCAGACGAGGACGGCAAGCGCGGCGAGCGCCGCCGCCCGCACCGCGTCGCTCGCCAGCATGATGCGGCGCCGGTCGAGCCGGTCCGACGCGACCCCGGCCGGAAGCGCGAGCAGCGGCGCGGGGAGGAGGCGCGCGAACGAGACGAGCCCCGCCTTCGCCGGCGAGTGCGTCAGCGCGAGGACGAGCAGCGGGTACGCCACGCCGGAGAGCGAGCTGCCGGTCGCGGAGAGGAGCTGGCCCGCCTGGAAGAGCAGGAAGTCCCGGTTCCGCGAGAGCCGCACGCGGCGACTGTACGCAGCGATGTCTACGTCGCGGCGGGCAGCGTCAGGCGGAAGCGCGCTCCGTCCGCGGTGCTCTCGGCGCTCGCGGTTCCGCCGTGGGCCTCGGCCGCCTCGCGCACGATTGCGAGCCCGAGCCCCGCCCCCGGCTTGGAGCGCGCTGCCGCCGACCGGTAGAAGCGGTCGAAGATCCGCGGCAGGTCCTCCTGCGCGATCCCGGGGCCGTGGTCGGCGACGGTCACCTCGCCCTCCCGCACGGTCACCTCGATCGGGGCGCCGGCCGGGCTGTACTTCGCGGCGTTGTCGAGCAGGTTCCCGACCGCGCGCTCGACGAGCACCGGGTCGACGCGCACGACGGCTGGGGAGAAGGCTGTCACGAACGTCGAGTCGGGGAACCGCGAACGGGCGCGCTCCACCGCGGAGGCGACGAGGTCGTCGAGCTGCACGTCCTCGATCCGCAGCTTCCGCTCCTCGCCGCGCGCGAGCTCGACGAGGTCGGAGACGAGCGTCGTCAGCGCGCCGAGCTCCGTCGACGCCTCGGCGAGCGCGTTCTCGGCCTCCTCCCTCGGCAGCTTCCCCTCGCGCAGGAGCTCGACGTTCGCGCGCGCCGCCGTCAGCGGCGTGCGGAGCTCGTGCGACGCGTCGGCGACGAGCCGCCGCTGGCGCCCCACCGACTCCTCGAGCGCGGCGAGCATCGCGTTGAAGCGGCCGGCGAGTCGACCGAGCTCGTCGCCGGTGGAGACGTGGACGCGCTCGGAGAGGTCGCCGGTCGCGGCGACGTTCTCGGCCGCCGTCGTCAGGCGGCGCACCGGCCGAAGCGCGGCCGTGGCGACGAGCGCCGCGAGCGCGGCGGCCGCGGCGATCCCGATACCGCCGACGAGGAGGATCCAGAACTTGATCCGTGCGAGCGAGTGCAGCGTCGGCTGGAGCGGGTACACGGACAGGACGACGCTGCCGTCCGGCGTGCGGTAGACGACCTCCCGCAGGGCGATTCCCTGGATCCTCGTCGACGTGAAGTAGCCGTCCTCCTCGCCGCGCGCCACGCGCAGCGCCCTGGCCGTGACCGGGATGGCGCTGTTTCCGCTGCGGTCGCCGTCCGGGCGGATCGTGAGCGTGAGGTTGTTCGTGCCACCGCCGCCGAACGGGCCGTGCGACGTCCCCTGCGCCTGGACGAGAAGCGTCTGGTCGAGCTGGTCGTACAGCTCGTGCTTGGCGATCACCCAGACGGTGGCGGACGCCGCGGCGACCGTTGCAGCGATCGCGAGCGCGGTCAGGAGCGTGATCCGCTGCCTGAAGCTCACGGTTCCTCCCGGAACGCATAGCCGACGCCGCGCACCGTGTGGAGCAGGCGGGGCTCGCCGCCCTCCTCGAGCTTGCGGCGCAGGTACCCGATGTAGACCCACAGGGCGTTCGAGCTCGCGCCGAAGTCGTAGCCCCAGACGCGCTCGTAGATCTGCGAGCGCGTCAGCACCTGGCGCGGGTTGCGCAGGAAGAGCTCGAGCAGGTTGAACTCGGTGCGCGTCAGGTGCAGGCGGCGCCCGCCGCGGAACGCCTCGCGCGTCGACGGGTCGAGGGTGACGTCCGCGAACGCGAGCGCACCGTCCGCGACGCCGGTGCGGCGCAGGAGCGCGCGCACGCGGGCCCGGAGCTCCTCGATCGCGAACGGCTTGACGAGGTAGTCGTCGGCGCCGGCGTCGAGGCCCTCGACCCGGTCGTCGACGGCGTCGCGCGCGGTGACGACGAGGACCGGCACCGGGTCGCCCCGGCCGCGCAGCGTGCGGCAGACGTCGAGCCCGCCGAGCTGAGGCATCAGGAGGTCGAGCACGATCGCATCGGCGGGCGCGGTCGCATGCTTCGCCAGGGCGTCAGCGCCGTCCTCCGCCTCGGCCACGTCGTAGTCGACGCGGAGGGCGCGAGCAACCGCCGAGCGGACGGCCGGATCGTCGTCCACGACAAGGACTCTGGGGTTCATGGTCGCATTGTGGCTCGGGTGCCTAAGAGCCGGCTTAGGCGTAGTCTTCCCCTCCGGCGTCGATCCTCGGGGTACACGTGCACGCGACCGTCACCGCGATCTCCGTTCTCAACAGCGTCGTCTTCGTCGCGCTCGCGGTCCTCGGCGCCCAGCACTGGCGCCGAAGGCGGGACCGGGTCGGCGTCTGGATCGGCCTCGCGTCCCTGACGCTCGGCATCATCGTCACCCTGGGTCGCCTCGTGCCGGCGCACCCGCACGGCCTAGTGGAAGTGGCGGGGCAGCGGGTCAACGTCGAGCTGCTCGTGCTCTTCCCGTACTTCCTCTACCGCTTCGCAACCGAGTTCGCGCCGCCGACCGCGCGCCTGCAGCGGGTCGTCGCGACCCTGACGGTCGGCCTGACGGCCTGGACGTTCTCGCCGATGCACTTCCCGGCGTCGGGAGAGCACCGCAGCCCCGTCTTCGTCGCGTACCTCCTCGCCTTCCTCGCGCACTGGACGCTCCTCTCGATCGTCGTGACCGTCCGACTCTGGCGCGCGGGCCGCCACCAGCCCTCCGTGGCGGCGAACCGCATGCGGATGCTGTCGTTCGCCGCGGCCGCGATCACCGTCGCGATCATCGGCGTCGCGTTCGCGCACGCCGATTCGGCCGCGGCGGTCGTGACCCAGGCGCTCGGCAGCGTGGCGGGGGTTGCGTTCCTGCTCGGCCTGCAGCCGCCCGCGATCGTGCGTGCGTACTGGCGGCTTCCCGAGAACGCTCGGCTACAGGAGGCGATCACCGGCCTCCTGACGCTGGCGACGACGCGCGCCGAGGTCGCGCAGCGTGTGCTCGCGCCGTCCGCACAGCTCGTCGGCGCCCGCGGCGCCGCGCTGTACGGCCCGGATGGAGACGCGATCGCCTCGTACGGGGACACGCACGGCGAGCACACGGTGCGCGCGACGCAGCCGGGACTCACGCTCGTCGCGTGGACCTCCCCGTACGCGCCGTTCTTCGGCGAGGAGGAGGTGCGTCTCCTCGAGACGATCGCCGCCATGACCGCGATCGCCCTGGATCGTGTGCGCCTCTTCGAGCAGGAGCACGAGACGCGGCTCGCCCTCGAGCGGTCGAACGAGGTGATGACGAACTTCGTCTCGCTCGCGGCGCACGAGCTGCGGACTCCGGTCACGACGGTGCACGGGTTCGTCCAGACGCTGCGCCACCTGGGCGACCGCCTCGCCGACGAGCAGAAGGAGGAGCTGCGGGTCGCGCTCGAGCAGCAGACGGCGCGGATGGCGTCGCTCGTCGAGCAGCTCCTCGACCTCTCGCGCCTGGACGCGGACGCCGTCGACGTGCGGCCGCAGGAGATCGACCTCGCGAGCCGCCTCGCGGACGTCGTCGCCGTCGCGGCCGGAGCGCGCGCCGCCGAGGTGAAGCTCGATGTGCCGAAGCCGGTGCGGGCGTCCGTCGACCCGGCGATCCTCGACCACATCGTCACGAACCTCGTGACGAACGCCCTCCGCTACGGGCAGGCGCCGGTGCGGGTGACGGCGGTGCAGGAGGGGAGCGGCATCAGGCTCGCGGTCGAGGACTCCGGGCCGGGCGTCGCGCGCGAGATCGAGGAGACGCTCTTCGAGCGCTTCACGCGCGCCGGCGTCTCACGCGACCGCGTCGCGGGGACCGGGCTCGGGCTCGCGATCGCACGCGCCTACGCGCGGGCACACCACGGCGACCTCCGCTACGAGCGCGGCGAGCCGACCGGCGCGCGCTTCGTGGTCGACCTGCCGACCGCCTGAACGGGCCCCGCTAGTCTGGCGGCATGATCTCGTTCGCGCGCGGAGTCCCCGCTCCCGAGTGCCTCGCCGTCGACGAGCTCGCCGACTGCGCGCGCGCAGCGCTGGAGCGCGACGGGCACCGGATCCTCTCGTACGGCCCCTCGCCCGGCTACCTGCCCCTCCGCGAGTGGATCGCCGCGCGCCACGGCGTGCCGGTCGAGCGCGTCTTCGTGACGAACGGCTCGCTCCAGGGGTTCGTGTTCCTTGCGCAGCGGCTCGCGCCGGGCAGGCGCGTCCTCGTCGAGCGGCCGACGTACGACCGCCCGCTGAAGATCCTGCGTGAGCTCGGCGCCGAGGTCGTCGGGCTCGACTGCGACGACGACGGGCTCGACCCCGACGCGCTCGAGCGCGCGCTCGCGGACGGGCCGCCGCCGGCGTTCCTCTACCTGATCCCGACCTTCCAGAACCCGAGCGGCCGCACCCTGAGCGAGGAGCGCCGCCGGCGGATCGTCGAGCTCGCCGACGAGCACGGGCTCCTCGTCCTGGAGGACGACCCGTACGGCCTCGTGCGGTTCGAGGGGGAGCCGCTGCCGTCGCTCTTCGACCTGTCCGGCGGTCGCGTCGCGTACAGCTCGTCGTTCTCGAAGACGATCGCCCCGGGGCTGCGGGTCGGCTGGTTCGTCTTCCCGGAGTCGCTCGAGCGCGAGATCGAGGCGACGGCGACGGCGACGTACATCACCCCCGTACTGCTGGGGCAGGCGACCGTCCACGAGTTCGTCGAGCGTGGCCGCTTCGAGCCGAACGTCGAACGCGTGTGCGGGCTGATCGGCGCACGCCGGGACGCCATGGTGGAGGCGCTCGAGCGCGAGCTCCCGAATGTCCGGGCGACACGGCCGGACGGCGGCTACTTCCTCTGGCTCGAGCTCGGCGGCGTCGACAGCGGCGAGCTCCTGCAGCGGGCCGAGGCGGCCGGCGTGACGTTCGTCAAGGGCACCGACTTCGACGGGGCGGCCGACACCGCGCGCCTCGCCTACAGCTTCGTCTCGATCGACGAGATCCGCGAGGGCGTGACGCGGCTAGCGGCTGCGCTGCCGGCGGCGGTGTAGCGGCGCGAGCAGCACACCGAGCGTCACCCCGACCGCGAGCGAGAGCAGGATCACCCAGATCAGCGACACGCGCGTCGAGACGAAGACGAAGCTCACCTTGACGCGGTGTGTGTTGAGGACGATGAAGAGCAGCGCGTAGAGGCCGACCGCGGCGACCACGGCGAAGCGCGACCACTGGGCTGCCTGGACGGTCCGCCGGCTCCGCTCGTCGGTCACGACGAGCGGACTCTACGCCGCCGCGGCGCCCGAGACGGCGAGCGGGACGAGGCGGGGCTGGCGCGGCGGCTGGAGGCGGGACGCCGCCGCGCGGAAGGTGGGACAGGGACGCTCCGGCGTCATGGCACAGAGGCCGTTGCGGCGGAAGTAGCAGTCGTCGCACGTCGGGGCGTCCTGTCGGTTCATCGGTCGTGGTCTCCTGGGGCGGGACGGGGGGTGGGCGACGCGGAGGATACGACCGAGTGGAAGGGGCGAAAAGGGCTTGCCTAAACGGAAAACGTGCATTTTCCGGCAACTCCGGCGGCGCCCGAAAAAGCGGTTTCCTAGCGGCTCCGGGGCAATGTCGCCAGGGCGTGCAACGCCTGTGGAAACGTCTCCACAGGGATGATCGCCAACCCGTGCGCTTGCCTTCGCGCATCGGCTGCGTTCTCCCCAGCCGGCACGAGGAAGGCGTCCACACCCGCCTCGCGCGCTCCGATCGTCTTCTGCTCGATCCCGCCGATCGGGCCGATGCTGCCGTCCGGGAAGATCTCGCCGGTTGCGGCGACCCGGTGCCCGTGCAGCGGGTCGCCGCCGAGCTCCGCGAGCACCTCGAGCGCGAATGCGAGGCCGGCGGAGGGGCCGCCGACGTTGCCCGCGTCGATGCGCACGCTGACCGGCAGCCGGATGTCGAGCGCGGGCTCGAGGAACACGCCCACCACCGGACGCCTCGGCTTGCCGTCGGACGCGACCGTCTTCACCGCGACGGCGAGCGTCCTCGCGGCGCGCCGGACGGTGAACCTGACGACGTCGCCGATCCTGTGCTTCCTCATCGCGAGGAAGACGTCGCGCGGCGAGCGGATGCGTGCGCCGTCGACGCCGACGATCACGTCGTCCGGCTCGAGCTTTCCCGCGGCCGGCTTGCCGCCCTCGACGCCGCCGATCTGCGCGCCGATGGGTCGCATCACGACCTTCCGGCCCGCGTACCGGAGCGCGACGGCGGCCGCGACCTGCTGCGACTGTCGCATGTCCTGGAGGTCGATCCGGCGCCGCTGCCGATCGTTCACGCCGGGCGGGTTGACGGCGCTCGCCGGATACAGCTTCGCGCCCTCGTGGAGACCGCCGAACAGGCGCTCGAGCAGCGTCGCCTTGCGCACGACGACGTCGACGAAGTAGACGCCGCCGCGGGTCGGGTCCTTGCCGCCCGCGACCGTGACGAGCGGGGCGACCGGGTGGGCGGGGTCGGGCAGGAAGATGTACTGGTTGGACGGGACGACGTAGAGCGCGAGGACGAGCGCGAGCAGCGCGAGGCCGAGCGCGAAAAGCCTCCCCGGCGTGACGTGCTTCACGGGAGCGACCGCGAGAGGCCGCCGTCGACGAGCACGGTCGTGCCGGTGATGTACGAAGCCCGGTCGGACGCGAGGAACGCGACGACGTCGCCGAGCTCGCGCGGCGCGCCGAGGCGCCCGAGCGGGATCTGCGCGAGCTCCTCGGCGGGCGGGCCGCCTTCGCCGTAGAGCTCGGTCAGCCGCGGCGTGTCGATCCGGCCGGGCGCGACGCAGTTGACGGTGATGCCCTTGGGCCCGAGCTCGCGCGAGAGCGTCTTCAGGAAGCCGACGAGGCCGGGGCGGATGGCGTTCGAGAGCGAGAGGTTCGGTGTCGGCTCCTGGACCGTGAGCGACGTGACCGCGACGATCCGGCCGGCCGGGCTCGCCTCGAGGTGGGGGAGGCAGAGCCGGACGACCCGCACGGCCGCGAGCAGGAGCAGCTCGAACGCAGCCTCGAGCCCGTCGTCCGTCACCTGCGACGGCGGCCCGGCGGGCGGACCGCCGGAGTTCCAGACGAGCACGTCGAGCCCGCCGAAGGCCTGCAGCGTCCGCTCGACGGCCCGCTCGAGGTCGGCGGCGTTCGTGAGGTCGCCGCGCACCGCGAGCGCGCCGAGCCGCTCGGCGTGCCCCGCCAGCTCGTCCCGCCTGCGTGCGACCATCGTCACGTTCGCTCCTTCGGCGGCGAGGGCCTCCGCGGATGCGAGACCGAGCCCCGAGGAGGCACCGAGGACGAGCGCCGTCCTGCCGCGCAGACCCAGATCCATGCGGCGGCAGGGTACCTACCGGGGTCAGACACCTTCGACGGTGTCCGACCCCGGTGCGGCTATGTCGTCAGGACACCGACGACGTCGCGGACGGCGTCCGCGGACTTGCCGAGGGCCGCGCGCTCGCCCTCGTCCAGGTCGACCTCGAGGATCTGCTCGATCCCCGAGCGGCCGATCCGGACGGGCACGCCCATGTAGAGGCCGTCGATCCCGTACTCGCCCTCGAGGTACGCCGTGCACGGGAGCACGCGCTTCTCGTCGAGCACGATCGAGTCGACCATCGCCGCCGCTGCGGCGCCCGGCGCGTACCAGGCGGAGGTGCCGAGGAGCTGCACGACCTCGCCGCCGCCCTTCGCCGTGCGCTCGACCATCGCCGCGATCCGGTCCTCGGAGACGAGCCTGCGGATCGGCACGCCGCCGACGGTCGTCGCGGAGATCACCGAGACCATCTGGTCGCCGTGGCCGCCGAGGACCACGGCGCTCACGTCCTTGACCGACGAGCCGGTCTCCCAGGCGATGAACGTCTGCAGCCGCGCGGTGTCGAGGATGCCCGCCTGCCCGAACACGCGCTCCTTCGGGAAGCCCGACACGTTCTTCGCCACGTGGCACATCGCGTCGAGCGGGTTCGAGACGACGATCAGGATCGCGTCCGGGCTGCCGCCCACGACCTTCTCGGTGACGTCCTTGACGATCTTCTCGTTCGTCGTCACGAGGTCGTCGCGGCTCATCCCGGGCGAGCGCGGCAGTCCCGCCGTGATCACGACGACGTCGGAGCCGGCCGTGGGGCCGTAGTCGTTCGAGCCCGTGACGTTCGGCTCGTAGCCGAGGACCGCGCCCATCTGGTTGATGTCGAGCGCCTTTCCCTGCGGCAGCCCCTCCTTGATGTCGACCAGCACGACGTCCGCGTAGTCGCGCTGCGCGAGCACCTGCGCGCACGTCGCGCCGACGTTCCCTGCCCCGACGACGGTGACCTTCCGCCTCTCGCTCACGATGCTTCCTCCAGTTTCTCGATGATCGCGTCGGCGTACTCGCTCGTCCCGACCGCGGTCGGGTCGTCGCGCGACGGCTTCATGTCGTAGGTGACGCGCTCCCCCTCGGCGATCACGGCCGCGACGGCGGACTCGAGCCGGCGGGCGGCGTCGCCCTCGCCGAGGTGCTCCAGCATCAGCTTGCCCGAGAGGATCATCGCCGTCGGGTTGACCTTGTTCTGGCCGGTGTACTTCGGCGCCGAGCCGTGCGTCGCCTCGAACACCGCCGCGTCCGGGCCGATGTTCCCGCCCGGCGCGACGCCGAGCCCGCCGACGAGCCCGGCGGTGAGGTCGCTGACGATGTCGCCGTAGAGGTTCGGAAGCACGAGCACGTCGAATTCCTCGGGTCGCTGCACGAGCCCCATGCAGACGGCGTCGACGAGGTTCTCCCACGGCTCGATCTCCGCGTAGTCCTTCGCGACGCCGCGGAAGACGTCGAGGAAGAGACCGTCGGTGAACTTCATGATGTTCGCCTTCGTGACGCACGAGACGCGCTTGCGGCCGTGGGCGCGCGCGTACTCGAAGGCGAAGCGGATGATCCGCTCGCTGCCCTCGCGGCTGATCGGCTTGACCGAGATGCCGGAGCCCGGCGCGATCTTGCGCGCCTGCAGCCCGTTCAGCATCGCGATCACCTGCTCCGCCGCGTCGCCCCCCGCCTCGTACTCGATCCCCGCGTAGAGGTCCTCCGTGTTCTCGCGCACGATCACGAGGTCGACGTTCTCGTAGCGCGAGCGCACCCCCTCGTACGTCTTGCAGGGACGGAGGCAGGCGTACAGGCCGAGCTCGTGCCGGAGCGCGACGTTGACCGAGCGGAACCCGGTGCCGATCGGCGTCGTGATCGGTCCCTTCAGCGCGACCTTGTTCCGCTTCACGGAGTCGAGCGTCTCCTCCGGGAGCGGCGTGCCGGCAGACTCCATCACGTCGACGCCCGCCTCGCGGACGTCCCAGTCGAACGCGACCCCGGTCGCCTCGAGCACCCGCCGCGTCGCCTCGGTGAGCTCGGGCCCCGTGCCGTCGCCGGGGATCAGGGTCACGCGGTGCGCCATCGGGGGCTGAGCGTACACGCGTCACCGTCCGCGCCTCCCCCGGAAGGTGGATGTGCGGCATGCCCGTTTAGGTGATCGACGCGGGACCCGCGGCGCACTTCGATGTGTGCGTGGAAAGCACTGCGGCCCCCCGTGCCTTCTCCGCGCCGTCGTTCGCGCCCACGCCGGCCGACCTCATCTGCAGCCGGACCGCGTCCGAGCTCGCGGAGGCGCAGGCGCTCGCCGACGCGCACCGCTACGCCGACGCCCTGCAGGCGCTCGCCGACCTCGACGCCGAGGCGGCGGCCGGCGCGCCGCACCTCGCGCTTCGCATCCTCCACTGCGAGGGCTGGTGCCTCATGCAGCTCGGCCGGCTGAAGGAGGCCGAGGCCGTCTTCGAGCGTGGCCGGACGCTTGCCGAGAGCCCCGGCCACGGCGAGCTCGACCGCGCCGAGGCCGCGTTCCGGCTCGGCGCGTGTCGGCTGCTGCGCGGTCAGGTCTCGAACGCGATCTCGCTGCTCAGCGTCGCGATCAACCTCGCGCAGCGCGGCGGTGGGGGCGGGGAGGCGACCCGCATCCGCGCCCACGAGTGGCGGGCGCGCTGCCACGTCGTGCAGCGCGAGTGGGAGGCTGCGCAGGCCGACGCGGAGCGCGCGCACGAGCTCGCGACCGCGCTCGGCGATCCGCGGCTCCTCGGCCTCGCGACGATGCAGTGCTCCGTGATCGCGGAGCGGCGCGGCGCGCCGCTCGTTGCGCTGTTCTACGCGGAGCGCGCGCTCGGCTTTGCGCGGGAAGCGCACGACCGCCGCACCGAGGCACGGCTCCTGAACAACATCGGCGGTCTCCAGTTCCTGATCGGCCAGACGGCCGAGGCCGTCGCGCAGCTCAAGGAGTCGTTCGCCCTCTCGCTCGACATCGGCAACGACGCGGACGCCGCGCAGGCGGTCTCGTCGCTGGCGCAGGTGCACCTGCGCTCGGGCGCGCCGTCCCTCGCCGAGGAGCAGGCGCGGTACGCGCTCTCGATCCTCGACGACCGCGACGACTACGTCGACGAGCGCGGCAACGCGCATCTCGTGCTCGGCCGGGCGCTCCTCGACCAGGGCCGCCACTCCGAGGCGCTCGCGGAGTTCGCGACCGCCGAGGAGCTCTACGAGCGCCTCGGCTCGGCGAGCCACGTCGCGGCCGCCTGGGTTGCGAACGCCGACGCGCTCCGCGCCGGCGGCGACGTCGACGCCGCCGCCGACCTGTACCGGCGCGCCGCCGACGCGCTGCAGGACGTCCACTTCTAGTTTCCCGACCCCCCGATCCCCCGACGCCCCGAAAGGAGGAAGCAACTTGAAGAAGATCAACCTCGTCGCCGTCGTGCTGTTCGCGCTCTGGCTCGCGTCCTTCGCGGCGGCGTTCAAGGTCGGCCACGGCCACGGCGGCTACGGGTTCTTCAGCGGAGGCTGATGACACGTCGCGGCCTGATCGTGCTCGCCGGCGCCGCGGCCCTCGCGGTCGCGGCGCCGGCAGCTGCCGTCACCGGCGGCACGCTGGACGGCTCCGCACACCCGGCGGTCGCCCTCGTGCTCGGCGACCGCGGCAACGGGCCGGAGCCGGACTGCAGCGGCGTGCTCGTCTCGCCGACCGTCGTCGTGACGGCCGCGCACTGCACGAGCGGGCTCGCGTCGAACCGCGTCTGGGTGAGCTTCGACCCGCAGTACGTCGCAGGGTCGTCGACGCTGCAGGGAGGCACGATCACCGCGGACCCGCAGTGGGGGCTCGTCAAGTCCGACTCGCACGACCTCGCGGTCGTGCGGCTCGACGCCCCCTCGCCGACCGCAGCTGCCGCGCTGCCGGCGGCCGGCGCGCTCGCCTCGGTGCCGCGCTCGCAGCTCTTCACGAACGTCGGTTACGGCTACTTCGACCGCACGTTCGTCTTCGACGGCTTCCGCCGTGCCTCCGTCTCCTCGTTCACGAAGCTGGACGCGACGGAGCTCACGCTGAAGGAGAAGCCGGGCGGCGTCTGCTTCGGCGACTCCGGCGGCCCCCGACTCGTGGGCAACACCGTGATGGCCATCACCTCGGACGGCAACCGGAACTGCACCGGGCAGAGCACGAGCTACCGCCTCGACACGCCGTCGGCGCGAGCCTTCCTGGGCGGGTTCGTCGCGCTCCCGTAGGACACCGCTTCGCTACGCTCCGGCGCGGTGAGCGCCACGACCGACTTCCGTCCCGGCCTCGAGGGCGTCGTCGCCGTCGAGACCGAGATCATGGAGCCCGACCGCGACGGCGGGACGCTCCGCTATCGCGGCGTCGACGTCGAGCCGCTGATCGGCAAGGTGCCGTACGAGAACGTCTGGGGGCTGCTCGTCGACGACGACGTCGAGTCCCGCATGCCGGACCCCGAGCCGTACGAGCCGGTCGGCCTCACCGGGCGCGCGCCGGCCGACCTGCAGGCTCAGACGGCCCGCCTCGCCGGCCTCTGGCAGCTCGGGAAGCTGAACGAGATCTCCGACGACCAGGCCCGCGAGGACCTGGGGCGGCTCTCCGCGCAGATGATGTCGATCGTCGCCCGCTCCGCCCGTCTCGCGGACGGGCGCACGGACGACGTGCCGGACGAGATCGTCGCCCGCGGCAGGACGGCGGCCGAGAAGTTCCTCCTGCGCTGGCGCGGCGAGGCCGACCCGAAGGCCGTGAAGGCGATCGACACGTACTGGATCTGCACCGCCGAGCACGGCCTGAACGCTTCGACGTTCACCGCGCGCGTCGTCGCCTCGACCGGCGCCGACTGCGGCGCGGCGCTCTCGGCGGCGGTCGGAGCGCTGTCGGGGCCGCTGCACGGGGGCGCCCCCGCGTACGTGAAGCCGATGCTCGAGGAGGTGGCCGCGTCCGGCGACCCCGAGCGGTGGGTCGAGGAGGCGCTCGCGACCGGCAAGCGGCTCATGGGGTTCGGTCACCGCGTCTACCGCGCCGAGGACCCGCGCTCGCGCATCCTCAAGCGGACGGCGAAGGAGCTCGGCTCCCCGCAGGTCGAGGTGGCCGAGGAGCTCGAGCGCGTCGCGCTCGCTGCGCTCCAGAAGCGCCACCCCGAGCGCGTCCTCGCGACGAACGTCGAGTACTACTCGGCGATCGTGCTCGACGTTGCCGAGATCCCGCCGCCGCTCGCCCCCGCGATGTTCGCGTGCTCCCGCGTGGCCGGCTGGTCGGCGCACATCCTCGAGCAGAAGAAGACGGGGCGCCTCTTCCGGCCCTCGGCGCACTACACCGGTCCGGCCGAGCGGACGCTGTGAGCGGCCTCGCGGACGCGGCGGCACGCGCCGACGCGCTCGCGGAAGAGGGCAAGGAGCGCGAGCTCTCGGAGCTGCGGGTGCAGTGGGACGACGAGCTCGAGGCCGCTGCGCGGGCCCCCGACTTCCGCGAGCGGGCGGTCGCCTACCGCGCCATCGGCCAGTTCCGCTTCCGGACGAAGCGCGAGCTCCTGCGCCGCGGTCTCCAGGACGAGAGCCCGGCGGTGCGCGGCTCGGCCCTGCTCTCGCTGGAGCGTCTGTCGCGCGACCACCCGGGCGACGTGAACGACGTGCGGCCGCTCCTGCACGAGATCGTCTCCCGCGACGGCAACGACGCCGTGCGCAGGCTCGCGGTGCTCGCGCTCAGGAACGGGTCGTCGCGGCCCGACACCGTCCAGATCCTGGCCTCGCTCGGCGCCGACGACGAGCAACCGCGGGAACTCCGCGATGCGGCGACGAAGGTGGCGCAGCTGCTCCGCCGCAAGAGCACGCGATAGACGCGGCGTTCGACGATCCCGCCTGGCTCGCCGGCGTGCACCGGTGGATCGCGGAGCAGGTCGAGGTGACGGGCGAGATCGAGCAGCCGCACGTACGGCCGTGGGCGACGGCGCTGCGCGTCCCGACGGGACGTGGCGACGTGTGGTTCAAGGCCTCGCGCGGGGCGTTCGCCTACGAGGCGCGCGTGCTTGCGATCCTCGCCCCGCTCGACCCCGGCCTCCTGCCCGAGGTGCTCGCGGCCCGGCCGGACGAGGGGTGGCTGCTCCTCGCCGGCGCCGGACGGCGCGCGCGCGAGCACCCGGTCGACTGGGCGCCGCTCCTCCGCCGCTACGCGTCGCTCCAGATCGCGGCGGCGCCGTACGTGGACGACCTCCTTGCGGCGGGGGCCGTCGACCGGCGCGCGGCGGCGCTCGAGGCGCCGCTCGAGCGGGTCCTGCAGGCCGTGCTGCCGGCGACGCGCGCCGCCCTCGAGCGGCGGCTACCCGCCGCGCTCGAGCGGCTCGGACGGCTCGATGCGTCGCGGCTGCCGCCGACGATCGACCATGCCGACCTCCACGACGCAAACGTCTTCTCCGGGGCCGGCGGCGTGCGCATCCTCGACTGGGGCGACTCGACGGTCGCCCATCCGCTCTGCTCGCTGGCGTTCGACTTCGACGAGCGGGCCGTCGCGGCGTACCTCGAGCCCTGGGCGGCGCTCGCGGCCGCGGACGAGCTCGAAGAGTGGGCGGCGATCGTGCGCGAGCACCGCTTCCTGCTGCGCGCGCTCAACGACCAGCGCGCGCTCCGCTACGAGCCCTCCGTCGCCGGGCTGATCGACCAACGGGTGCGCCTCTACCTCGAAGGTGCGGCCTAGCCGCAGGGAGGATCGGCGCTTCCGCCGATCTCCGCGCGAGGCGGAGCGCGCAGGCTGATGGGCGAAAGGAGGAGACATGTACAAGACACTCCTCTGGGCGGCCGACGGGTCCGAGGACGCCGAGCTCGCCCTGCACGAGGCGCTTCGCCTGCTGGAGCCGGGCGGCCGGCTCGTCGCCTTCCACTGCGACCAGCGGTTCGTCGGCGGCCGCGTCGGCGGTGAGCCGGTGCTCGCCGACGAGCCCGACCGTCGCAAGAAGATCCGCGACCGGGTCGCGGAGCTGGCGGCGGACGGCATCGACGCCGACCTGATCATCGAGACGACGCACCACTCCGCGGCGCACGAGATCGCGCGGGTCGCGGAGGAGCAGGGCGTCGAGGCGATCGTCTGCGGGACGCGCGGCCTGGGAGGCCTCCAGAGCGCGCTCCTCGGCAGCGTCGCCCGCGAGCTCCTCCACATCGCCCGTGTTCCCGTGATCGTCGTTCCGGCCAGGGCGCACGTTCCCGCCTGACCCCGCGTGCACGTGGGCGGCGCTCGGCGACGGGCGTCGCCCGCCGGGGCTCTATCTACTGGCAGCTGCAGCCGTCGTGACGGCCGCACGACGGGCAGACATGCCGCCGGCGCTTCAGCTCAAGCGCGTTCTTCCCCAGTGCCGCCTTCGTCATCAGCCACGCCGCCGCCGACGTCAGGGCCATGAACAGTTCGACGTGCGGATCCATGCTCGACCTTTTCCTCCGTGGTTCTCCTGCGGGCGTGCGGATGCGCCCGGTAGTACAACTCGCGACGGCGCCGATCGGTTACGTGGGTGTAGAGCTCGGTGGTGGAGAGATCGGCATGGCCGAGCATTTCCTGAACCGATCTGAGGTCGGCGCCGCCCTCGAGCAGGTGGGTGGCGAACGAGTGCCGGAGGAGGTGCGGGTGGATGCGTTGCGGGTCGAGGCCGGCCCCCTCCGCGAGCCGGCGGAGGATGAGGAACGCGCCTGCCCGCGTGAGGGCGCCGCCGCGGGCGTTCAGGAAGAGCTCGGGGCGGCGCCGCCGGTCGAGGTACGGCCGGCCGCGTGACAGGTAGCGGCGGAGCGCCTCGGCCGCCGGGCGGCCCACCGGCACGACCCGCTCCTTGCCGCCTTTGCCGACGACGCGGACGAGCCGGCCGTCGAGGTCGACGCCGGCCTTCTCGAGGCCGACGGCCTCCGAGACCCGGAGACCGGCGCCGTAGAGGAGCTCGACGAGCGCCTGGTCGCGGAGGGCGCGCGGCTCGGTTCCGTTCGCCGCCGCGATCAGTCGCTCGGCCTCGCCCGGGGAGAGCGTCTTCGGGAGCGGCCGCGGCCGCTTCGGCAACCGCACGGCGGCGGCGGGGTTGTCGTCGCGCGTGCCGAGGAGCTGCTGGTGGCGGAAGAAGCTGCGGGCGGCCGCGGTGCGGCGCGCGATCGTCGCTGCGGCGAGGCCGTCCGCCCGGAGCTGCGCCGTGTAGCGCTCGAGCTCCTCGAGGCGCGCCTTCGCCACCGGCTTGCCGAGGTACGCCGCGAGCGCCGCGAGGTCGCGGCGGTATGCGTCGACGGTCCGCGGGGCGCGGCGCGCGGCGAGGAGGGCGAGGAACCCCTCGACGTCAGGATCGCGGATGGGCTTTGTCATAGACGCGGCGGAGCCGCTTCGCGTCGACGTGGCTGTACATCTGCGTCGTCGAGAGCGACGAATGACCGAGGAGCTCCTGGATCGTGCGGAGGTCGGCGCCGCCCTCGAGCAGGTGGGTGGCGAAGGCGTGCCGGAGCCGGTGGGGGTGGGGGACGAGCCGGCGCAGCGTCGAGGTGTCGAGCCGGCGGCCGCGCGCGGAGAGGAAGAGGGCGTCGTTCGCGCCGCGCGCGAGCGCGGGGCGCGCCTCGCGCAGGTACCGCGCGACGAGCGCCGCCGCCTCCTCGCCCAGTGGTACGACACGGTCCTTCGCGCCCTTGCCCAGGCGGACGTGCACGAGCTCCTGCTCGAAGTCGACGTCGCCGAGGTCGAGCGCGACCGCCTCCGCGCTGCGCAGACCGGCCGAGTACACGAGCTCGACGAGCGCGCGGTTCCGCAACGCGAGCGGCCCGTCCCCGCCGAGCCCGTCCACGAGCTCGTCGACCTCCTCGAGCTTCGGTGCGTCGGGGAGCCGCCGCGGCCGCTTCGGCGCGAGCGCCGCGTCGGGAACGCGCTCCGGCCCCAGCGCGTGCCGCAGGAGCGAGCGGACCGCGGCCAGCTTCCGCGAGATCGTCGCGGGCGCCGCGCGTCGGCCGCCGCGCGCCCGTCCGAGCTCGGCGACCCAGTCGGCGAGCACGCGCACGTCGACGTCCTCGACCGGACTGTCGGGCCCGAACCAGCGCGTGAAGTCGCGCAGGTCCGACGCGTAGGCGCGCCGCGTCGCGCCGGAGATGCCCGCGGCCGCGAGGAACCGTTCGGCGGCGGCTTCCACCGTCACGTCACCGGAGTTCGCGCGGTCGCTAGGATCGCCTGCCTGATGGACCCCCGCTTCGGCCGTCTCGCCGCGCTCGCCGTCCACGGCGCCAACGTCCAGGAGGGGCAGATCGTCATGGTGACGGCGGAGATCGGGCAGGAGGCGCTCGCCCGCGCGGTCGCCGCCGCCGCGTACGACCGCGGCGCGCTCTTCGTCGACGTCGACTACTTCGACCCGTGGGTGAAGCGGGCACGGATCGAGCACGCCGAGCCCGACACGCTCGAGTACGTGCCGCCGTGGTACGGGCAGCGCATGCTGGACCACGCGGCCGTCCGCGGGGGGCGCGTGACCCTCTCGGGGGTCACGGCGCCGAATGCGCTGCAGGGCCTCGACATGGATCTCGCGGGCCGCGACATCCTGCCGCGGGTCAAGGAGCTCAACAAGATCGTGGGCGAGCGCTCGACGAACTGGTGCATCGTCCCGTGCCCGCACGTCGAGTGGGCGAGGCTCGTGCATCCGGATCTCCCGGCGGAGGAGGCGTACGAGCGGCTCTGGCAGGAGCTCGAGCACGTGCTCCGCCTCGACGAGCCGGATCCGTCCGCCGCGTGGGTCGAGCGCATGGCGACGCTGAACGACAGCGCACGCCGGCTCGCCGAGCGGCGTTTCGACGCCGTCGAGCTGCGCGGGCCGGGTACCGAGCTGCGCGTCGGGATGCTGCCGACGCACACCTGGTGGGCGGCCGACTTCACGACGGCCGACGGGCTGAAGCACCTGCCGAACCTCCCGACCGAGGAGGTGTTCACGACGCCCGACCCGACGCGCACCGAGGGTCACGTCGCGTCGACGAAGCCGCTCGTCCTGCGTGACGGGACGATCATCCGCGGCCTGCGTGTCAGCTTCGAGGGCGGTAAGGCGGTCGAGGTCGAGGCGGACGAGAACGCCGACGCCCTGCGCTCGCAGCTCCGGATCGACGAGGGTGCGCTGCGCCTCGGCGAGCTCGCGCTCGTCGACGGGCAGGGCCGCATCGGCCCACTCGGCACCGTCTTCTTCAACACGCTCCTCGACGAGAACGCGGCGAGCCACATCGCGCTCGGCAGCGGGTTCCCCTTCCTCGTCGAGGACGAGGACGTCGCCCGCGTGAACACGAGCGGCATCCACGTCGACTTCATGATCGGCTCCCCGGAGCTCGAGGTGGACGGCGTCACCGCCGCCGGCGAGCGCGTTCCCGTGCTGCGCAACGGCGGTTGGCAGCTGTGAGGTTCGGGGAAGGACGGTTGCGGCACCCGCCGAACCGCTGAATCCGTACCATCCAGGCATGCAGGCGCCGTCCCGGCGCCGCCACTCGTGAACGAACTGGCCGACACGTTGAAGGAGGCGCTCCGGATGACCACGACCGAGCTGCCGGGCCGCGTGGATCTCTCCGAGCACGGGATCAGCGCGAACGGCTCCGTCTACCGAAACCCCACCACGTCGCTGCTGTACACGCACGCCCTCGCGCGCGGCGACGGTCGCCTGGCCGAGGGCGGAGCGCTCGTCGTCGACACCGGCAAGTTCACCGGCCGCTCTCCGAAGGACAAGTTCCTCGTCGACGAGCCGTCGTCGACCGACAGGATCTGGTGGGGCGAGGTCAACCAGAAGCTCTCGGAGCCGCACTTCGACGGGCTGCGCGACAAGGTCGTCGCGACGCTCGAGGCCGCAGAGGCGCTCTACGTCGTCGACGCCTGGGCCGGCGCCGACCCCGCGCACCGGCTCGGTGTGCGCGTCGTCACCGCGCACCCGTACCACGCGCTCTTCGCACGCACGATGTTCATCGACGTGGAGCCGCACGAGGAGGCCTCGTTCCGGCCGCAGGCGCTCGTCCTCCACGCGCCGGACCTCCAGGCCGACCCCGCCGAGGACGGCACGCGCTCCGGCACCGCCGTCGTCCTCCATCCGGGGAAGACGGAGCTGCTCGTCTGCGGCACCTACTACGCAGGCGAGATCAAGAAGTCGATCTTCACGGTCATGAACGACCGGCTGCCGCTCGAGGGCATCTTCCCGATGCACTGCTCCGCGAACGTCGGCGACGAGGGCGACGTCGCGGTCTTCTTCGGGTTGTCGGGCACCGGCAAGACGACGCTCTCGGCCGATCCCGAGCGGTCGCTGATCGGCGACGACGAGCACGGGTGGGGCGACAGCGGCGTCTTCAACGTCGAGGGCGGCTGCTACGCGAAGGTGATCAGGCTCTCGCCGGTCGCCGAGCCCGAGATCTACGCGACGACGCGCACCTTCGGGACGATCCTCGAGAACGTGTCGGTCGACGAGAACGGGAACCTCGACCTCGACGACGACTCGAAGACCGAGAACACGCGCGCGGCGTATCCGCTCGAGGAGATCTCGAACGCGCTGCCGGCGAAGCGGGCGGGGCACCCGCGCTCCGTCGTCTTCCTGACGGCGGACGCCTTCGGGATCCTGCCGCCGATCGCACGGCTCACGCGCGAGCAAGCGCTCTACTACTTCCTGTCCGGCTTCACGGCGAAGCTCGCCGGGACCGAGATCGGCGTGACGGAGCCGCAGCCGACCTTCTCGACGTGCTTCGCGCAGCCGTTCCTGCCGCAGCCGCCCTCCGTGTACGCGCGGATGCTCGGCGAGAAGCTCGACCGGCACGGCTCGGCGGTGTGGCTCGTCAACACGGGCTGGACCGGAGGGCCGTTCGGCGTCGGCAGCCGCATGCCGATCCAGGCGACGCGCACGATGCTGCGCGCCGCGCTCGCCGGCAGCATCGACGACGTCGAGTATCGGACCGACGAGGTCTTCGGCCTGCGGGTCCCGAAGCGGGTGCCGGGCGTCGAGGAGAGCCTCCTCGATCCGCGGTCGACGTGGCGCGACCCGGACGAGTACGACCGGAAAGCGCGAGAGCTGGCGGCGCTCTTCGCCGACAACTTCGCGGCACGGTTCGCGGACGTCGACGAGCGGATCCGCGCAGCGGGCCCGCGCGCCTGACGTGGCGACGCCCTGGCGCGTCGTCGTCCTCACGGCGTCTCCGCAGGTCGCGCAGGGCTACGGCGAGATCGTCCGCGCCTGCGGCCACGAGACGGTTGCCGTGATCGTGCCGCGCCGTTCCGCCGCGAACGCGCAGTCGCACGTCGTCGACGGTCCGGCCGGCGCCGACGTCTGCTTCCCGGAGACCAAGGCGTCGCTCTCCCGGCTGCTGCGCGCGTACGGGGCCGACCTCGGGCTCTGCACCGGCTTCCCCTGGCTCGTGCCACCGGATGCGCTGGAGGCGCCGCGGCTCGGCATCGTCAACGGCCATCCGTCGCTGCTGCCGCGCTACCGCGGCCCGTTCCCGATCGCGTGGGCGGTGCGGAACGGCGAGAGCGAGATCGGCATGAGCTACCACCTGATGGACGACGCGTTCGACACGGGCAACCTCCTCGCGCAGAAGCGCGTACCGCTCGCCGACGACGAGACGGAGGCGACGCTGATCCCGAAGCTCGCTGCCGCGGCGGGCGAGTTGCTGCCGGTCGTCTTCGACCGCCTCGCGCGCGGCGACCGCGGCGATTCGCAGGAGGGCGGCGACTACCAGCCGGCTTCCGCCCTCGACGACTACGTGCACGTCGACCTGACGCGCCCGGCCGCCGACGTCCACCGGCAGGTGCGTGCGTGGTCGTTCGTCCCGCCCGTCTCCCCGGCGCGCGGACCGATCCACGACGGCCGTCGGCTGCTCGTGACGAGCCTCACGAGCGTGCCCGGTGCGGAGCGTCTCGAGTGCGCCGACGGACCCCTGTGGGTTGTCGCGAGCGAGCCGGTGCAACCGACGCAGTAGCTCCGATCATTCCGATAGCGTCCCTCCACGTGGAAGCGACGCACGACGTCCTGGTCGTCGGTGCCGGCTGTGCGGGAATGCGCGCAGCCATCGAGGCCTACGACGCAGGTGCGAACGTCGGCGTCATCTCGAAGCTCCACCCGACGCGCAGTCACTCCGGTGCGGCCGAGGGCGGCATCAACGCGGCCCTCGGGAACGCCGCGGAGGACTCGCCGGAGACGCATGCGTTCGACACGGTCAAGGGCTCCGACTACCTCGGCGACCAGGACGCGATCGAGATCTTCACGCGCGAGGCGCCCGGCGACATCTACCAGCTCGAGCACTGGGGCGCCTTCTTCTCGCGGCGCGAGGACGGCAGGCTCGCCCAGCGGCCGTTCGGCGCCGCCGGCTCGCCGCGCACCGTCTACGCAGCCGACATCACCGGTCACGTGCTGATCCAGGTCCTCTACGAGCAGCTCGTGAAGCGCGACATCACGGTCTACGAGGAGTACTTCGCGTGGAAGCTCGTCGAGAACGACGGACGCTGCCAGGGCGTCGTCTGCTGGGACCTCCTCGACGGCGGGCTGAAGACGGTCGGCGGCAAGACGGTCGTGCTCGCGACGGGCGGCCAGGGCCGCATCTACCGGACGACGACGAACGCGTACGCCTGCACGGGTGACGGCGCCGCGATGGCCCTGTACCTGGGCGTGGCGCTGAAAGACATGGAGTTCATGCAGTTCCACCCGACGACGCTCTACCCGTCGGGGATCCTGCTCACGGAGGGCTGCCGCGGCGAGGGCGCGTACCTGATCAACAGCGAGGGCGAGCGCTTCATGAAGCGCTACGCGCCGAACGCGATGGAGCTCGCGTCGCGCGACGTCGTCTCGCGCTCCGAGCAGACGGAGATCGACCAGGGCCGCGGCATCAACGGCTCGATCTACCTCGACATGCGCCACCTCGGCGCGGAGAAGATCATCGAGCGGCTGCCGGGCTCGCGTGAGCTCGCGATGACGTTCGCCGGCGTCGACCCGATCTACGACCCCGTGCCGGTGCGGCCGGGCGCCCACTACCACATGGGCGGCGTCCAGACCGACAACGACGGCGCGACGGAGCTCACCGGCCTCTACGCCGCCGGCGAGGTCGCATGCGTCTCGGTCCACGGCGCGAACCGCCTCGGCGGCAACTCGCTGATGGAGACGATCACCTTCGGACGCCGCGCGGGGCGCGCGGCCGCCGAGTGGGCGCTCTCGCACACGACGATCGAGGTGCCGGAGAGCGTCGAGGCCGACGCGGAGCGCGAGCTGAAGGCGATGCTGGGCGTCGAGCGCGGCGAGCGGCCGTGGCAGATCAGGCAGGACCTCGGCACGTCGATGCTCGAGAACTTCGGCGTCTTCCGCCGCGGCGAGCAGATGGAGAAGCAGGTCGAGATCCTCGAAGAGCTGCGCGAGCGCTACGACCGCGGCGTCGTGATCGAGGACAAGGGCGAGGTCTTCAACAGCGACCTCACGCAGGCGATCGAGCTCGGGAACATGATCGACCTCGCGCGCTGCATGCTGCAGGCGGGTGTCGCCCGCCGGGAGAGCCGCGGCGCGCACGCGCGCCCGTACGATTTCCCGGACCGCGACGACGAGCACTTCATGAAGCACTCGATCTCGCGCTGGACGGACGGCAGGCCGGAGCTCTCCTACGACGAGGTCCGGTTCACGAAGTACGAGCCGATGGAGAGGAAGTACTAGTGGCGATGCAGGTCGGCCTGAAGGTCTGGCGCTTCAACGCGAGGACGGGTGAGCGCGAGCTGCAGGAGTTCGAGATCGACGCGCCGGAGGAGGCGACGCTCCTCGACTGCCTCGACATCGTCAAGGACCGTCACGACGGCACGCTCGCCTACCGAAAGAGCTGCCGGATGATGATCTGCGGCTCGTGCGGCATGCGCATGGACGGGGCCGCCGTGCTCGCGTGCAAGACGCGGATGTACGACGTCGCGCAGTCCGGCCACGTGCCGGTCATCTCCGCGATGGGGAACCTCCCCATCGTCAAGGACCTCGTGGTCGACATGGAGCCGTTCTGGGACAAGTTCAAGAGCGTCGACCCGTACCTCCGGCCGGGCTACGACGAGCCGCCGGAGGGCAAGGAGCACCTGATCAGGCAGGAGCGGATGAACGTCGTTCACAAGGAGGCGCTCTGCATCAACTGCGGCTGCTGCGTCTCGGAGTGCAACGCGATGGAGTCCGACCCGCTCTTCACGGGCCCGCAGGCGCTCGCGAAGGCGTTCCGCTTCGTCGGCGACCCGCGCGACGGCCACAAGATCGCGCGCCTCGAGAAGCTGAACGGCGAGCACGGGATCTGGGAGTGCACCCGCTGCTACTTCTGCAACGAGCGATGCCCGAAGGGCGTCGACCCGCGCGACGCGATCGCGAAGCTCGGCGCCGAGTCGATGAAGGAGGGCATCGACCGCGACATGGGCGCGAAGCACGCGAAGTGGTTCGTCGTCTCCGCGAAGACGACGGGTTGGCTGCGCGAGACGGAGCTCGTGCCGAAGACGCAGGGCGTCGTCTCGGCGATCAAGCAGACGCGGTTCGCGCTCGACCTCGCGCTGAAGGGCAAGGTGCCGCCGCCGTTCCCGCCGCACGTCGCGAAGGACGTGCGCGAGGCGCGCCGCCTGCACGACCTGGTCCGCGACCAGGGCCGGTCCGGCTACGCGGGCATCGTCCAGGGCGAGCGCGCGCTCGCGCGGCTCGCGCACGGCCATGCGGGCGAGGAGACGCTCGACGAGATCTACGCGCGCCCCGGCGCGTTCCACCGCCCGTACCTCGCCGGCGAGGAGATCCCCGCGGGCGCCGACGAGGGGATGGGCTCGCGGACGCAGGCCGACGTCACCCCGGGCGAGCAACCCACACAGAAGCCGGAGGGAGGCGCGTGAAGAAGGTCGCGTACTACAAGGGATGTCTCGCGTCGCTCTCCGCGAAGGAGCTCGACTCGGCGACGCAGGCGCTCGCGCCGAAGGTCGGGCTCAAGCTCGTCGAGCTCGAGTCGGTCACGTGCTGCGGCGCCGGCGACATCCACGAGGCGGAGCCCGACTACTACCTCCACCTGAACGCGCGCATCCTCGCGTACGCCGCGGCGGAGAACGTCGACACGCTGCTCACGGTCTGCAACGTGTGCACGCTGAACCTGCGGCAGGCGAACTTCATGCTGCTCGGCGACGCCGACCTGCGCGCGCGCGTGAACGAGAACCTCGTCTCCGTCGGCGTCCCGGCGTACGAGCGGGACGTGGACGTGCGCCACCTGCTCTGGGAGATCGCCGAGGGCGACGGGTACGAGCAGCTCAAGGCGGCGGCCCACCGCGGCCTCAAGGGCCTCAAGATCGCCCCGTTCTACGGCTGCCAGATCCTGCGCCCGTCGAAGATCCAGGGCTTCGAGGACCCGGACCGGCCGTGGTCGCTCGAGCGGATCATCGAGGCGTGCGGCGGCGAGGCGATCGACTACCCGGCGAAGATCAAGTGCTGTGGGTTCCCGATCATCCAGGCGCGTGAGGAGACCGCGCTCGGCGAGCTGATCCAGCCCATCGAGCAGGCCTACGAGGCCGGCGCCGACGCGATCGTGACGCCGTGCCCGCTCTGCCACCTCTCGCTCGACGCCTGGCAGTCGAAGCTGAAGAAGGCGACGGGCCGCGACTTCAAGATGCCGATCCTCCACCTCTCGCAGCTCGTCGGCGTCGCCGCCGGCCTCGAGGAGGCGGAGCTGAAGTTCAAGCGGCACGTCGTCTCGGTCGAGCCGGTCGTCGAGAAGCTCCGCGTCTGATCTTCCTCCTCGTGCTGGTCGCCGTCGCGGCCCTCGCCGCCTGCTACGGCGTGCTCGAGGCCGGCTGGGTGCGGCTGCGGATCCGGGAAGTTCGCCTGCCGGGCCTCCCGCCGGAGCTCGACGGCCTCCGCGTCGCGCACCTCTCCGACTTCCACCTCGGGGTGCCCTCGCTCGGGGAGCGGGCCGTGGAGCGCGCCGTGCGCTGGGTCGCCGGGCGGCGGCCCGACCTCGTCTGCGTCACGGGCGACCTTCTCTCGCGCCCGCGCGGCGAGCGGAGGCTGCGCGAGCTGCTCGCCGCGCTCCCGCACCCGTACGTCGTCCTCGGCAACCACGACCTCGCCATCTCGCGCGACCCGTTCTCGCGGCCGGTCGAGCTGGATTCGCTCGAGCACGGCACGCTGCTCCTCGACGAGAGCGTGCGGGTCGGCGACGTCGAGCTGGCCGGAGTCGACCCGCGCACGTGGCTCGCGAGGCGTACGAGCGGCTTCCCGGAGTCGGACGCCGGGCTCCGGATCCTGCTCTGCCACTTCCCGCGCGCCCTCGACACGGTTCCGCGAGGCAGGTGGCACCTGATCCTCGCCGGGCACCTGCACGCGGGCCAGATCGTGCTCCCGTACGGCTTCGGGAAGCTCCTCCTCGCCCATCCGCGGGCCCGCTACCCCGAGGGTCTCTACGAGCGCGACGGCACGGTGCTGCACGTCTCGCCCGGCCTCGGCACGACCTTCGTGCCGTTCCGGTTCTTCGCGCGCCCGGAGGCCACCGAGCTCGTCCTACGATGTGCCTAGACATGGAAGGCCACAACGTCATCTCGCCGGAGGTCCTGCAGCGCTACGCCGCCGACGCCGCGGCGGAGGTGCCCGGCGTCCAGACGAAGCAGCGGCGCGGTGCGCGCGTGCACGGCGGCACCGTCGACGTGCATGTCGTCGTCGACTACGGCGCGAACATCCCCGAGGTCGCGGCCGAGGTGCAGCGCCGCGTGCTCGACTACCTCGGGCGGATGGCGGACGTGCGGCCGTCGCGGGTGAACGTCGTGGTCGACGACGTGCAGCGGTCCTGAGCCGATGCCGCCTCGCCTCGCCGGGCTGACGAAGCTGACCCTCGAGACCGCGCCGGCGGTCTGCCACGAGTGCATCTGGTGGCAGACGCGGGGCCGCCGCACCACCGACAAGGACCGCTGGATGGAGAAGGTCGAGCTCGACTTCGGCGCCTGGGGCACCGTCTACTACGACTCCGACGGCCGCGTGCTCGGCTCGATGCAGTACGGGCCCGCGCAGGCGTTCCCGCGCGCGACCGAGCTGCCGGGCGGCCCGCCCACCGACGACGCGATGCTCGTCACCTGCGCCTATCTCGTCGACGAGTCGAGCCCCTGGGTGCTGCAGTCGCTCTTCCTCGCCGCGATCGGCGAGGCGCGCGACCGCGGGGCCGGAGCGGTGGAGGCGTTCAGCTACCGCTACGCGGAGGGGGAGTCGAGCTACGAGCGCTTCCGCGTGCACAAGACGGTCTTCCCGCAGGACTTCCTCGCCGACTTCGGCTTCACGGTCGTCCGCGCCGCCGGCCGCGTCGGGCTCGCCCGGCTCGAGCTCGGCGGCCTGCAGCCGGTCGAGGAGGGCCGCCGGGAGAAGGTGCTGAGCGCGGTCCGCAGCGCGTTCGGCGTCCCGGAGCCGGTGCCGGCGCCGCTGCCGCCGCCCTGACCGGGGCCGGGGTGAGGGGACGCTTGCGCAGGTGCCGGCGGCTCTCCTCGCGATGCGCGAGACTCCCGCCATGGGACTCACAGATCTCTTTCGCCGTTGGTTCAAGGCTCGGGACGCCGGAGCACTCGAGCGCGCCGAGGACGAGACGCGGATGACGCCGTACGAGCGCGACGTCGACCGCGAGGACTTCGAGGCGCGCAAGGACGACATCCGTGCCGACAACACATTTGCGGGTCGTGCCGCGGAGGAAGCCGCCGAGGGAGAGCTCGAGGAGTAGCCCCGGTGTCTGGCACCGGAGGTGTCAGACACCGGGGCCGTGACGTCAGGCGGCCGCGCGCTCGCGCTGGAGCACGAGCTCCGCGATCTGGATCGCGTTCAACGCCGCGCCCTTGCGCAGGTTGTCCGAGGCGAGGAAGAGCGCCAGGCCGTGGTCGACGGTCGGGTCGCGGCGGATGCGGCCGACGAGCACCTCGTCCTCGCCCGCCGCCTTGCCCGGCGACGGGAAGTCCTCGACGCGGACGGACGGCGCCGCTGCGAGCAGCTCGCGGGCGCGCTCGGGCGGGAGGTCGTCCTCCGTCTCGAGCCAGATCGCCTCGGCGTGCCCGACCATGACGGGGACGCGCACGCACGTCGCCTGGAGCGGCAGCTCAGGGAGCTCCATGATCTTCCGGGTCTCGTCGCGCAGCTTCGATTCCTCGTCGAACTCCTCGCCGTCGAACTCCCAGTCCATGCGTAGGTCGTGCTCCGCCTGCGGCTCGTTCCGGAGCCGCTCCATCGCCTGCGCGCCCGCTCCCGAGACGGACTGGTAGGTGGCGACGCGGACGCGCGTAAGGCCCGCGGCGTCGTGCAGCGGCTTCAGCACGCAGGTGAGCGGGATCGTGCAGCAGTTCGGGTTCGCGATGATGCTGCCGGCGGCCCGCCGGCCGTTCACTTCGGGCACGACGAGCGGGTACGCCGGGTCGAGTCGGTAGGCCGACGACTTGTCGATCGCGACGGCGCCGCCCGCCACCGCGTGGGGGACGAGCTCGCGCGACGCGCTCGTGCCGACCGAGAAGAGGAAGAGGTCGACGTCGCCGCGCGCGAGCGCATCCGGCGTCGCCTCCTCGACGACCTGCCCGTCGAGCTGCTGCCCCGCCGAGCGGGCCGAGGCGAACAGCCGCACGTCGCGGTAGCCGCGCTCGCGCAGCAGGCCGACCGTGACGGTGCCGACCGCTCCGGTCGCGCCGACGACGCCGATCCTCGGCTCAGCCATCGACCCGCTCCTCGGCGTAGCCCCGGAACCGGTCGTGCACGACCTGCACCGCCTGCTCCACCTGCGAGGCGCGGACGACGCACGAGACGCGGATCGACGACGTCGAGATGATCTCGATGTTGATCCCCGCCTCGGCGAGCGCACCGAACATGTCGGCCGCGACGCCCGGGTGGCTCTTCATGCCCGCACCGATCAGCGAGATCTTCGCGATCTCGGGGTCGGTCTCGACGCGGTGCGCCCCGAGCTCGCTGCAGACGCGCGCGAGGATCGGGTCGGCGACCGGGACGTCGGTCTTCGGCAGCGTGAACGAGATCGTCGCCTCGCCGTTCTGCGAGACGTTCTGGACGATCATGTCGATGTTCACGCCGGCCTCGGCGAGCTCGCGGAACACCTTCGCGGCGATCCCCGGCCGGTCCGGCACCCCGATGATCGACACCTTCGCCTCGGACGTGTCGTGGGTGACGCCGCTGACGATCGCCTTCTCGAGCACTACCTCGTCCTCCTCGCCGATCCAGGTGCCCTCGCCGCCCTCGAACGTCGAGCGGACACGGAGCTTCACACCGTAGCTACGCGCCACCTCGATCGACCGCAGCGCCATCACCTTCGCGCCCGACGCGGACATCTCGAGCATCTCCTCGTAGGTGACGGCGTCGAGCTTCAGCGCGTCGGGGACGATGCGCGGGTCGGCCGTGAAGACGCCGGCCACGTCCGTGAAGATCTCGCACGCCTCCGCGCCGAGCGCGGCCGCGAGCGCCACGGCCGTGGTGTCGGAGCCGCCCCGGCCGAGCGTCGTCACGTCGTGGGTCGAGGTCGAGACGCCCTGGAAGCCCGCCACGAGGACGATCCTGTCCTCCTGCAGCGCCTGGTGGATCCGCTGCGCGCGCACCTCGACGATCTTCGCCTTCGTGTGCGTCCCGTCCGTGACGATGCCCGCCTGCGAGCCGGTGAAGGACACGGCCTCGTGGCCGAGGTCGTGGATCGCCATCGCGCAGAGCGCATTCGAGATGCGCTCGCCGGTCGACACGAGCATGTCGTACTCGCGCGGATGCGGGTTCGGCGACACGTCGTGGGCGAGCCGGATCAGATCGTCGGTCGTCTTCCCCATCGCCGAGAGCACGGCGACGACCTTCGTCCCCTGCTCGTGCGCCGCGACGAGGCGCTCGGCGACGCGCTTCAGCTTGTCGGTGTCGCCGACGGAGGTGCCGCCGAACTTCATCACGACGAGCCCCGGCGTCCGCTCGGGATGCGCGACGGTGGGGACCGGCTCGAACGCCACGGTGGTCATTTGCGACAGTGTAGGGACGAGATGCGGTTCCGCCCTTCGACGCTCCGTGAATGGGTCGTGATCGTCTTCGGCGCGATCGGCGTCGGCCTCGTGCCGTGGGCGTTCTGGCTGTCGGCGTCGCTGAAGCCGCACCACGTGACGGAGCGCTGGGATCTCGCCTGGTCGGGGTTCGACCTCGCGCTCGCGCTCTGCTTCTGCGGCACGGCCCTCTCCGCCTGGCGTCGCTCGCCGGCGGTCGGCGCGTTCGCGGCCGCGACGGGGACGCTCCTCCTCACCGACGCGTGGTTCGACGTCGTGCTCGAGAGTCACGGCGGGGAGCAGGAGACCGCGATCTTCGAGGCCCTCGCGTTCGAGATCCCGACCGCCGCGCTCTGCTACTGGATCGCCTACCGGACCGAGCGGTTCCTCGCGCTCGTCGTCGAGCAGGCGCTACATGTCGCGGCGGCCCGTGAGGGCGCGACCCAGAGTGACCTCGTCGGCGTACTCGAGGTCACCGCCGACGGGGAGGCCGCTGGCGAGCCGCGTCACCCGGACGCGCCCGCGTAGCCGGTCCGCGAGAAACGCGGCGGTCGCCTCGCCGGTCATGTTCGGGTTCGTCGCGAGCACGACCTCCTGCACGCCGTTCGCGTCGACCCGGCGGAGCAGCTCGTCGATCCGCAGGTCGCTCGGCTCGACGCCGTCGAGCGGCGAGAGCGCGCCGCCCAGCACGTGGTAGAGGCCGCGGAACTCGTGCGTCCGCTCCAGCGAGACGACGTCGACCGGCTGCTCGACCACGCAGATCAGCGTGTGGTCGCGCCGCGCGTCGGCGCAGATCGCGCAGACCTCCTCCTCGGTCAGGTTGCCGCACTCGCGGCAGAAGCGGACGCGCTCCTTCACCTCCTCGAGCGCCGCCGCCAGCGCGAGCGCCTCGTCCTTCGGCTGCTGCAGGATGTGGAACGCGAGCCGCTGCGCCGTCCGCGCGCCGACGCCCGGCAGGCGCGTCAGTTGCGCGACGAGATTCTCCACCGAGGGGCTGAACACCGCGCCATTGTGCCCCCTCGGCTCGGACAGTCTGGAACCCGGTTCGCCTCCGCCGAAACCAGGTTCCGGTTCCGGCGCTACATCCCCGGCAGGAGGCCGCCGAGGTCGGGCGGCAGCATCCCCTTCATCTTCGCCTCCACCTTGGCGTGCGCCGCGCGGAGTGCCTCGTTCGCCGCCGCGAGCACGAGGTCGGCGAGCAGCTCGGGGTCGGACGGGTCGATCGCCTTCGGGTCGATGCGCAGCTCCTTGAGCTCGCCGCCCGCGCTCGCGACGACGGTCACCATCCCGCCGCCCGCCGAGGCCTCGGCCGTCTCCTTCGCCGCCTCCTCCTGCAGCTTGCTCATCTGCTCCTGCATCTCCCGTGCCTGCTTCATCAGTGCGTTCAAGTCGAAGCTCACTCGTCCAGCTCCCTCGCGTCGAAGGTGCTCTTCATCAGCTCGAGGACGTCCTCCTCGCTCGCCGGGGCCTCCTCGTCGTGACGAGTGTGCCCGCCCTCGCCGAGCGCGAACACGATCCCGAGCTTGCGACCGGTCACCTCGTAGAGCGCCTCGCGGAGCAGGGCGGCGTTCTTCGGGTCCTCCGCGAGCCGCAGGTGGAAGGAGGCGGTCTGTGGGAACTCGAGGGTGAGCGTGTCGCCGGCGAGCGCCGTCGGGTGCGCCTCCGCGAGCGTCTTGCCGATCGGGATCGAGCGCTGCTCGACGGCCGGCAGGATCGAGCGCCGCCAGGCCTCCTGCAGCTGCTCGAGCTCGACCGCGACCGGCTCGGAAGACCGGCCGGGAATCGGTGCCGGTTCGGCCGGCGGACCGGGCTCGGGGCTCTCGACCTGCCGCGGCGTCCCGCGCTCCAGCAGCTCGAGTCGGTGCGCCAGCGCCTCGCGCGAGAGGTCGGCCGAGGGGCGCGTCACCTTGACGAGTGCGAGCTCGAGCGGCAGCCGGGGGTCGCCGCCCTGGCGCATGTCGTCCACCGCGACGGCGAGCAGGTCGATCAGCCGGATCACGGTCGCGGGCGGCAGCTGGTTCGCCTGCTCGCGCAAACGGTCGCGCGTCTCGTCGGTCACGGGCAGCGAGTCCGGCACCTCGTTCATGTGCTGGACGAGCAGCAGGTGGCGCAGATGCTCGAGCAGGTCGGTGACGAGCCGCCCGAGGTCCTGTCCCTGCGCCGAGAGCTCCTCGAGATAGATGAGCGCGCCCGCGGTGTCGCCGGCGACGGCGAGGTCGCAGAGCCGGAACAGCACCTCGTCCTCGACGGCGCCGAGCAGCTGGAGGACGTCCTGCACGGTGATCGCGCCGCCGGTCGCCGACGTGAGCTGGTCGAGGGTCGACTCGGCGTCGCGGTAGGCGCCGCGCCCGCCGCGCGCGATCAGCGCGAGCGCCGCGTCGGGGACGTCGATCCCCTCGGCGTCGGCGATCCGCCGGAGCTTCCGGATCAGGTCCGGGAGGCGCGGCCGCTGGAAGACGAACGTCTGGCAGCGCGAGCGGACGGTCGGCAGCACCTTCTGCAGCTCGGTCGTGCAGAACACGAATAGGAGGTGGGGCGGAGGCTCCTCGATCAGCTTCAGGAGCGCGTTCCACGCGGCGTCCGTGAGCTGGTGCGCCTCGTCCAGGATGTAGACCTTGTACGTCCCCTCGACGGGCTGCAGGACGACCCGCTCGCGGATGTCGCGGATGTCGTCGATGCCGCGCTGCGACGCGGCGTCCATCTCGATCACGTCGAGCGACGTCCCGGCCGAGATCGCGACGCACGCGTGGCAGGTGTTGTCGGGCGTCGTCGTCGGGCCGTGCTCGCAGTTGACGGCCTTGGCGAGGATGCGCGCGAGCGAGGTCTTGCCGGTGCCGCGCGGGCCCGCGAAGAGGTACGCCTGCCGGACCTTGCCGCCCTCGATCGCGTTCGTGAGCGTGCGGACGACCGCCTCCTGGCCCACCACCTCGTCGAAGGTCTGCGGGCGGTACTTCCGGTAGAGGGCGGCCACCCGTCGATTCAAGCAGATCCGACGCCGAGCACCGGCAGGGCGCCGGCCGCCTCCTCGACGTCGGCGTGCGCGGCCTGCTGCAGCGGCAGGCGGAGCTCGAAGACGGAACCCCGGGGCTCGAGCGGGCGCGCGACGCAGGTGCCCCCGTGGGCGCGGGCGACCGCGGCGACGATCGCGAGGCCGAGCCCGACACCGCCCTCGCGGCGGGTGCGCGAGGCGTCCGAGCGGGCGAAACGCTCGAAGATGCGGCCGGCCGAGTCGGGGTCGATGCCGTGTCCCTCGTCGGTGACGCGAATCGCGATCTCGTCGCCGTCTCCCGCCGCGGACAGCTCGACGGGCGCGTAGTCGTCCGTGTACTGGACGGCGTTCTCGAGCAACGCGTCGAGGGCGCTCCGCAGCAGGCCCTCGTCGACCTCGAGCGTCACGTCGGCGATCGCCCCGAGGCGCCACGCCCGCTGGGCGACTCCGGCCCAGCGCATGAAGACGTCCTCGAGGAACGGGACGAGCCGCACCGGTGTCCGGACGAGGAGGTCGTCGCGCTCCACGCGGGCGAGCATCAGCAGCCGCTCGACGATCTGCTCGATCCGGGAGAGCTCGTCGATCGCGATGTCGAGCTCGCGGCGGTCCTCGAGGCGGCGCCCGAGCAGCTCGAGCTGGCCGCGGGCGATCGTCACGGGGGTGCGCAGCTCGTGCGAGACGTTGTGGATCAGGCGCTCCTCCTGCTCCACGAGCGATGCGCGCTCCTCCGCCAGCGCCTCCACGGTCGAGAGCGCCGCCGCGCGCCGCCGGGCGTGCCACACCATTGCGAGGAACATCGCCGACATCAGCGGGACCTCGAAGAGCTCGCCCCAGAGCTGGACCCCGTCGAACGCGTCGACGAGGATCGAGGCGCCCGTCGCGACGACGACGGCGCCGAGCACCGTGCCGGTCACCCCGGGCCGCCACACCCGGAACCCGTAGAGGAGCGTCAGGCTGATCCAGATGACGTGGAACGGAACCGTCTCCCACGACGGGTAGGCGGCCATCGCCGCCACGCAGAAGGCCGCCAGGACCGCCCAGCCGGCGTCGAGCGACCTAGGCGACGGCAAGCCGGTATCCCGCGTGCCGAACGGTCTCGATCGGCCACGTCGGACCGAGCTTCTTGCGGAGGCGCCGGACGCAGACGTCGACGACGTTCGAGCCCGGGTCGAAGCTGTACCCCCACACCTCGGAGAGCAGCCGCTCGCGGCTGATCACCTCGCCCGGATGCGAGAGGAGGTGGTAGAGCAGGCGGAACTCGCGGTCGGACAGGCCGACCGACCGGCCCTCGGCCTCGGCGCGGCGGCGCGCCAGGTCGAGGTGGAGTCCGCCCACCCGGATGCTCGACGCGTCCCCGTCGAAGTCGGTGCGGAGGTGGACGCGCACGCGCGCGACGAGCTCGGCGAAGGAGAACGGCTTCGAGAGGTAGTCGCTCGCGCCGAGGCGGAAGCAGCGGAGCTTCGTCGACAGGTCGGACTTCGCCGAGAGCACGAGGACCGGGACGGCGCAACGCTCCCGTCGCAGCTCGCCGAGCAGCCGCAGCCCGTCGAGCCGCGGCAGCAGCAGGTCGAGCACGACGAGGTCGTACGGCTCGGTCAGCGCGAGGCGCAGCCCGGTGATGCCGTTGTCCGCGCCGTGCACGACGAAGCCCTCCGCCTGGAGGCCTTCCCGCAGGAAGTCCAGGATCCGGGGCTCGTCCTCGATCACGAGAACCCTCATCGGCACACCGCGGAAACGACCCTACAAGGCGGGTCGCCCGCGGGAAAGTGCCGTAAATGTCAGGTAATCGAGCCGGGGATCAGGCGGCGAGATCCTCGTCGCGGTCGCGCACGACGACGGGGCGGAGCCCGGCCCGGCGGCGCCGCTCCTCGAGCCGGTCCCGGTGGATGCCGTGCGCGAGGAGGAAGACGATCCCGTAGACGACGATCGCGGCGAGGACGGCGTTCAACGTGAGTGCTGTCGTAGAGGTCATGACCCTAGGGTTCCCGCTCCGGCTCCGCGCAAGCTGAAGGGAAGCTAAGAGCTTTCCAAGGGTTCCCCCACATGACGCCCAGATGACACTTTCGTCACAAGCGGCGATCCCGCGCCCGACACCGTTTATACCCGCAGGTCGGTGAGCGCCAGGACTGGGAGGATCCTCGGAGTCGCCGCCGGCGCGCTCGTCGTCGGCGTCCTGATCGGTCTCTACGTGACCATGCTCACGGGCGGGCCGACGCCCTACACCGTCCCCGTCGCGCAGGCGGCCGGCGGGCGCAGCGTCGACCTGACGCTCCAGACCGTGGCCGCCGTCGGGCCGAAGCTCTCGCCGAACGAGAACTGGGTCTCCTACCTCGTGCGCGAGCACGGGGTCTGGCACCGCTCGACCGTCTGGACGCTGCCGGCGCACGCGCTCGTGCGCGTGACGGTTTACAACTTCGACGGCAAGAGCGGGCTCCGCAACCCGTTCCTCGCGCAGGCGCGCGGGCTCGTCGGAGGCACGTTCGCGGTCGACGGGAAGCCGGCGAACGTGATCGCCCCCGACGACGCGTCGCACACGTTCGCGATTCCGCAGCTCGGCGTGATCGTGCCGATCATGGGCGTCGCGGACGACGCGAAGAACCAGTGCGAGTACGCGCCGTGCCCGATGGCGACCGCGCACGAGACGATCACGTTCACGTTCCGCACGGGCAAGCCCGGTCACTACCGGTGGCAGTGCTTCGTCCCGTGCGCCGCCGGGTTCGTGTACGGCTTCGGCGGCCCGATGCAGACGGTCGGCTACATGGACGGGTACGTCGATGTCGTCTAGCCACGCGCGCCGCATCGCCGCCCTGACGGTGATCGGCACGGCGATCGTGCTGCCGCTCGTCGTCTTCGTGCTCGGTCCGCACATGCCGCCGGGGAAGTCGAGCCAGGTCGCCACGAGCCAGGTGACGGACAACACCGTCCTGCTCGCGGTGATGACCCCCTTCACCGTCTTCATCCTCGTGTACCTCGGCTACGCGCTCCGCGTGTTCCGGCAGCCGCGCGGCGAGCGCGAGCTCGTCGACGGCCCGCCGCTGCGCGGGCACATGCCGTCGCAGGTCGCCTGGCTGGCCTCGACGACCGTCGCCGTTCTCTTCCTCGCCATCTTCGGGACGACGGAGCTCCTTGCCGACAACGGCGCCGGCGGCGGCGGCGGGCCGGACCCCGTGGCGAAGCCGGGCGGCCGCGTGCTCCCGGTGCAGGTGATCGGGCAGCAGTGGGAGTTCACCTACCGCTACCCGACCTACGGCGGTGTCGAGACCGCGCAGCTCGTCATCCCGGTGGGTCGCGAGATCGCGTTCCACGTCACGTCGCTCGACGCCGTCCACTCGTTCTGGGCGTACGAGCTGGGCGTCAAGGCCGACGCGAACCCCGGGGTCGACAACGTCGCCTACGTGAAGGCGAAGCACACCGGCACGTTCCACGTCCGCTGCGCCGAGCTGTGCGGTCTGTGGCACGGCTACATGTTCGACACCGGCCGCGTCGTCGACGCCGCGACGTTCCGTTCGTGGATCGCTGCGCGCCGCACGCAGTTCGCGCCGGTCGCGAAGTACCTGCCGAAGTACGCGCCGTCGTACGCTCCCGACCCGCAGTACCGCGCCGGATGAAGCTGCGCCGCCTCCTCGGGTTCAACCTGCTCACGGCCGTCGTCCTGGGCGTCGCCGGCTACTACGTCGGCTGGTGGCTCGGCCACCAGGTGAAGGGACCGAGCCTCGACTACTTCGGCGACACCGGTCAGAACGACGTCGCGCTCTTCGTCGCCTACTTCACGGGTGTCGTCGGGTTCCTCGTCGGGCTCGGCTTCGCGAACTACCCGGTGCAGCGCATGCTCGGCCGGCCGCCGTCGCTGCGCGAGAAGGAGACCGAGGGCATCGGCCGCTACTTCGGCCTCTGCACCGACCACAAGGTGGTCGGGATCCAGTACCTGATCGGCATCGGCGCGTTCGTGTTCATCGGCGGACTGAACGCGATGCTCATCCGCTTCGAGCTCCTGCGGCCGACGCACCTCGCCTGGAACGGCAACAACTACCTGACGCTGGTCGGACTGCACGGCACGATGATGATGGGGATGATGACGAGCGGGATCCTCGGCCCGTTCGCCAACTACTTCGTGCCGCTGATGATCGGCGCGCGGCGCATGGCGTTCCCCCGCATCGAGGCCCTCACCTTCTGGCTCTTGATGGCTGCGGGGACGATCCTCATGACGGCGCTCGCGTTCGGCGGCTTCCCCACGGGGTGGACTGGCTATGCGCCCCTCAACGAGCAGGCGAACATGGGCATGGACGCCTACATCGCGTTCTTCGCGCTCGTCGGTCTCTCGATGACCCTGCTCGGGCTCAACATGCTCGCGACGGTGATCACCATGCGCGCGCCCGGCATGACGTGGGGCCGCCTGCCGATCTTCGTCTGGTCGACGGTCGCGACGTCGATCCTGATGCTGCTCGCCGCACCGGTCCTGATTTCGACGCTCTTCATGCTCGCGCTCGACCGCACCGCGCAGACGGGGTTCTTCAACGCGCAGGCGGGCGGCAGCCCGTACCTGTACGAGAACCTCTTCTGGATCTTCGGACACCCGGAGGTCTACATCCTCGCGCTGCCCGGCATGGGGATCCTGCTCGAGATCCTCCCGGTGTTCGCGCGCAAGCCGCTGTGGGGCTACCGCCTCGCCGTCACCGGGATGCTCGGGATCATGGTGCTGAGCTTCCTCGTCTGGCAGCACCACCTGTTCGTCAGCGGCATCAACGCCGACCTGCGCCCCTTCTACATGCTCTCGACGGAGCTCATCTCCCTGCCGACGGGGTTCATCTTCGTCTGCGCGCTCGGCACGCTCTGGGCGGGCCGCATCCGGCTGACGGTCCCGATGCTGTTCGCGCTCGCGTGGATCTTCAACTTCCTCGTCGGCGGGCTCTCCGGCGTCTTCCTGTCCGACGTCCCGAGCGACGTGACGACGCACGGCAGCTTCTTCTCGATGGCCCACTTCCACTACACGATCATGGGCGGGCTGATCTTCTCGTTCTTCGCCGCCGTCTACTACTGGGTGCCGAAGATGACCGGCTTCGAGATCGACGAGCGCCTCGGGAAGATCCACTTCTGGACGATGTTCGTCGCGTTCAACTCGACGTTCGGGCCGCTGCTCGTGATCGGGTTCCTCGGCATGCCGCGCCGTGTCGTCACGTACGCCGGCTACCTGCAGGGGGCCAACGACTGGGTCTCCGTCTCGGCGTTCGTGCTCGGGGCGTCGATGCTCCTCTTCATCGGCAACCTCGTCTGGTCGCAGGTGTTCGCGCGCGTGCCCGCAGCCGCGAACCCCTGGGGCTCGAAGTCGATCGAGTTCCAGCTGCCCTCGCCGGTGCCGGTGCACGACTTCGACCGGATCCCGACGTTCGGCTCCGACCCCTATCCGTACGGCGGCGACGAGAGCGGCGCCGCGCCGGCGCCGCGCCCTATCATCACCCCTGCGAGGCAGACGCGGTGACGGAGCTCGCGCACCACTCGACCGACTACGCGGTGGTCGAGCGCGAGCCGCCGGAGGTGATGGCGCGGAACCTCCGCACGGCGGCGCAGCTCTGGTCGAGCGCGACCGCGTTCTTCTTCTTCGCGTTCCTCTTCGCGTACTTCTACCTCCGCTCCCTGAACCAGTCCCACCTCTGGAAGCCGAAGGGCGTCGACGCGCCCGTTGCGGGCGGCACGATCGTCGCCGCCCTGGTTGTCGCAAGCGCGCTCGTCGCCTGGGCGGGCGCGCGGCGACTCGCCGCGGGCGACGAGAGGGCCTGGCGTGGCGCCGGGTCGCTCGCGCTCGCGCTCGGGCTTGCCGCGGTGGTCGCGCAGGTCGTCGTCTGGAGCCGGCTCGGCTTCGGGCCGACCGACGGCGGCTTCGCGAGCGTCTTCCTCGGCTGGACGGGCCTGTACGCGATCTTCGTCGTCGGCTCGCTCTACTGGCTCGAGACGCTCGTCGCGGCGTCCTTCCGCTACCGCGGCGCCCGCCACGAGCCGGGCGAGGCCTCCGGCGACGCCGACCGGACCGGCGACGACATCGCGCGGCCGCTCTCGCTCCAGCCGGCGGGAGCGCAGGCCTTCGCGTTCGCGTGGGCGGTGCTCGCAGCCGTCGGCGCGGCGTCCTGGGTCGTCCTCTACCTCGTCTAGTGCTCCGGTCGTCGGACTGGCCGCTCCAGTGGCCGCTCGCGGGCGTCCTGCTCGCGGCGGCGCTCTACCACCTCGGCGGCCGCGCGCGCGAGACGCGCACGGCGGCGCGCAGGAGCGCGGCGTTCTACGGCGGCCTGCTCGCCCTCGCCGTCGCCGTCGACTCGCCCGTCGACGCGTACGCCGACTCGCTCTTCGCCGCGCACATGGTCCAGCACGTGCTGCTCACGCTCGTCGCGCCGCCGCTCCTCGTACTCGGGCGGCCGTGGCCGCGGCTCGCACGCCCGCTCCCGCTGCGCCTGCGGCGGCCGGCGACGCGGGCGGCGTTCGGCGTGCTGCCCCGCGGGGTCGTCGACCGGATCGCCGCACCGCTGCCCGCGTTCGCGCTCTTCAACGGCGTGCTGCTCTCGTGGCACCTGCCGGCGCTCTACGACCTGACGCTGCGCAGCGAGCCCGTGCACCTGTGCGAGCACGCGCTCTTCTTCGCGACAGGGCTCCTCTTCTGGCGGCACCTCGTCCCGACGAGCGCGCGGCCGCGGCTCGGCGACGGCGGGCGGGCGGTCTACGGGACGGCGGCCCTGCTCGTCGGGTGGCTGCTCGCCGTCGTGCTGGGGCTCGCGCCCGATCCCGTCTACTCCGCCTACGCCTCGCTGCCGCACCGGCCCGGCGGGATCTCGGCGCTCGCGGACCAGCAGCTCGCCGCCGGGATCATGTGGGTGCCCGCCTCCATTCCCGTCACCGTCGCGACGCTCGTCGCCGCCTACCGGTGGCTCGACCCGAAACGCCGGCGGCCGCGCGTGGCCGAAGACCTTCGACCGAGGGAGACCTGATGATCGCGACCTTCCTGACGGCGTCGCTCCTCACCCTGCTCTTGCCGCTCGCCCTGCTCGTGGTGATCGGCGCGTGGTGGGCGTGGGCCGTCCGCGGCCGCAGGGTGCAGTGACGGCGCGCCGCCTCTACCTCCTCAGCGTCGCGTCCGCCGCGGTCGTCGGCATCTGCCTCGGCGTCCTCCTGCACGGACGTCTCGCCGCCCGGTCGGCCGACGCGCTCGCGCTGCCGGCGCTGCACGGCGAGGCGACGTGGGGCGCAGGGGTGCGCCCGGCGCCGCCGGTCGCGCTGCGCGACCAGTGGGGGCGGCGTGTCTCGCTCGCGCGACTCCGCGGCCGGGCGGCGACGCTCCTCTTCATGGACAGCCTCTGCCGCGAGGCGTGTCCCGTCGAGGGACGGCTCCTCGCGGCGGCGATCCGGCCGCTCGCGCCGCGGGCGCGGCCGCACGTCGTGGTCGTCAGCGTCGACCCCGCCGGCGACACCCCGGCGAGCATCGGCAAGGCGATCCGGAAGTGGGGGCTCCCCGCCTCGACCGAATGGCTGCGCGGGACCCGGGCGCAGCTCGCGCGGGTCTGGCGCGCGTACGACATCACCGTCGACCCCCGGTCGAGCGACGTCGTGCACTCGACCGCCGTCTACGTCCTCGACGCCCACGGCGACGAGCGGGCGGGCTTCGTGCTCCCGTTCCTGCCCGGGCTGGTACGGGCCGACCTGCGTGCGCTCGCCGACGGGGCGGCATGAGGCCGGGCGCCTTCTTCCGGCTGACCGCGCTGCTCGCGCTCGCCGGCACGCTCCTCGCCGCCTGGTCCGGCACGCTCGGCCTGGGCGCACACCGGACCCTCGCGTCGATCGCGCTGCCGCCGCTCTGCGCGCTCGTGGCGGCGTCGTACGTCGCGCACCGGCGGCTCCTGCCCGGCGCCGGCGCCTCGCTCCTGCTCTTCCTCGCCGCCGCGGCCGCCTCCGGGCCGCGCGCGGTGCACGTCGCACTCGCGGCGGGGGCGTGCGCGGCGACCGCCTGGACGGCCGCCGCCGGTCTCGCCGGTGTCCCGGCCGACGGCGGCCCGTGGCGCGACTACGTGACGCTCGTCAAGCCGCGGATCATGTCGCTGCTCCTCCTCACCGGCGCGTGCGGGATGATCGCCGGCGCCCACGGCCGGCCGAGCCCGGGCCGGTTCCTCGCCGCGATGGCGGGCCTGGCGCTCGCCTGCGGCGGCGCGTCCGCCCTCAACCACCTGCTCGACGCGGACATCGACCGCCTGATGGGCAAACGGACGGAGCGGCGACCCGTGGCCGCGGGCCGCGTTCCGCCGGCCCGCGCGCTCGAATTCGGGCTCGCCCTGTCGGCCCTCTCGTTTGTCCTGCTCGCGACGGCGGTCGACCTGCTGACGGCCCTGCTCGCGCTCGCAGGCAACCTGTTCTACGTCGTCGTCTACACGCGCCTCCTCAAGCGCTCGACGCCGCAGAACATCGTCATCGGCGGCGCGGCGGGCGCCGTGCCGCCGCTCGTCGGCTGGGCGGCCGCCACCGGGCACGTCACGCTCCCGGCGCTCTACCTGTTCGGCATCGTCTTCGTCTGGACGCCGCCGCACTTCTGGGCGCTCGCGCTGCTCCTGCGCGAGCAGTACGCGGCGGCGAAGGTGCCGATGCTGCCGGTCGTGAGCGGCGAGCGCGAGACGGTGCGCCGCATCCTCCGCTACACGCTCCTCCTCGTCGCCGCGAGCGTCGTCCCGTTCGCGACGGGCGCTTTCGGCGGCCTGTACCTGGCAGCTGCGCTCGTCCTCGGCGGCGGCTTCCTCGCGCTCGCGGCGCGACTGCGCCGCGACGCGAGCCGCCGCTCGGCCGCGCTCGTCTTCCACTACTCGCTGCTCTACCTTGCGCTGCTCTTCGTCGCCGTCGCGGCGTCCAGCTACTGAATCCCGGCCGTCCGCGCGCGCTCGATGAGCTCCGCCGTCCCCTCGCGCCACGGCTCGCCGTGCCCGCAGAGGACGGTGTCGGCGTCGACGGCCGCGAGCACGTCGAGCGACGCGAGCGTTCGCTCGCTGTCGGCCGTCGCCGCCCGTGCGACGAGCTGCGGCCCGCGGCGGCCGGTGTACGGGTCGAGCGTGACGACGGCGTCGCCCGCGATCACGGCTCCCCGGTCCGGGAAGTGGAACGCGCAGTGGCCGAGCGTGTGTCCGGGTGTCGGCACGACCGAGGGCGAACCGGGGACGTCGAGCGTCCCGTCCCGGAACCGGTGCACATGTTCGATCGGCTGCGGGAAGAACGCCCGGTGGAGCACGAACGAGAGGACGAACGGGATCGACTCCGGGTACTCGAAGGGGTAGCGGAGCGGCGAGCGCTCGCGCGAGTACTGGCGCGGGCGCCGCGACAGCGGGACGTCGTTCTCGTGCACGAGCACCGGCACCCCGAGCTCGCGCCGGGCGCGCTCGGCGAAGCCGATGTGGTCGAAGTGCGCGTGGGTGAGGACGATCGCGGCGACGTCGACCGGATGCCGGCCGAGCTGGTCGAGGGCCCGCCAGAACGACCGCCACGAGGTGCGGACGCCGGCGTCGACGACCGTCAGGGCCCCGCCCTCCTCGACGATGTACCAGTTCGTGTGGGCGTCCTCGACCCGGTGGATACCCGGCGCCGCCTCCCGCTGCAGCACGAAAGGTCGGATACCCCCTCTGGCCGCCGCCGGAAACGTGCCAGGCCCGCTTACGCGCCTGGGCCGAGGCGTGCGACGCAGAGCGCCGGCTCGACGAACGGGTCGAGGCGCTCGACGTGACCCGGTGAACCCTTCTCCGCCAGGGCGCCGTCCATGATCCCGTGGTGGAGGGTGCAGACGACCTGCGGGCTCTCCTCGGCGAGCGCGTAGAAGGGGCAGCGGCGCATCTCGATGCAGCCGTCGCGCCGTTCCGCTGCGAACCCCTGCCGGTCGAGGAGCTCCGTCAGGTCGGCGCCGGGCTCGGCAGCCTGCAGGTGGTGCCCCCAGCGGCGCCCCGTCTCGTAGGCCCGGGCGGCGCCGTCGGGATCGGCCGCCACCGTCGCCGTCAGCATGGTCGCGAGCAGGCGGTACTCGTCGCGGCCGGCGACGAGCCCTTCCGCGGTGAGCCGGTGGACGACGGCGGGGCGGCCGCGTGCGCGGCGGCGTTCGGGCGCGGAACGCACGAGGCCGGCGTCTGCCAGGAGGCCGAGGTGCCAGCGGACGGTGTTGGGGTGGAGGCCCACCGCGTCCGCGACGGCGTTCGTGTCCAGCCCGCCGCGGGCGCCCCGGAGCGCCTCGAGGATCGCACCGCGCTGCTCGCTGCCGTCCACGAGTCGATTGTGCTGCCGGATTTGCACGAAGCGCTTCGTAGAAATCACTGATCGTCTCTGTGGCCCGCCCGTGATGCCGGCCGGCCGCCTTCTTCCTACGGTGCTCGTGAGAAATCGACCGAGGGAGGACGAAGGGCATGAGCACGTACACGGCGGCGGGAAACGAGAGGGAGGGCGGGCTCGGCCTGAAGCTGTTCGCGCTCTTCGCCGGCATCACGGTGCCGGTGGTGATGGTGATCGGGCTCTTCATGGTCATCTCCGCGTTTCAGGCGCGCGACGACGCCCGCCACGCGGCCGCCTCGGCCCACAAGCTCGTCGCGGGCACGACCCCGTCCTCCACCGCGTCGATGCCCGGCGTGAGCCACACCGCGATCGCCCCGGCCGCCGGCGCCGTGGCGACGCCGAGCTACGCCGGCGTCGCGCCGGCGAACGCGGACGCGATCGCGATGGCGCACGAGGCCTTCCCGGCCGCGCTGCCCGCCGCGCCCGCGGGCGACGTCGCGGTCGTGCACCTGAACATCCAGCACCGCACCGTCTCGATCGCCCCGGGAATCCAGTACGAGGCCTGGACGTTCGGCCCGAGCGTCCCCGGCCCGGTGATCCACGTGCGCGAGGGGCAGCTCGTCAAGGTGACGCTGCACAACACCTCGCCGATGCCGCACTCGGTCGACTTCCACGCCGCGCAGATCGCGCCGAACGTCGCATTCTCCGACGTGCTCCCCGGGCAGGAGAAGCACTTCGAGTTCCGCGCCACGACCCCCGGCGTCTTCATGTACCACTGCGGCACCGCGCCCGCGTTCATGCACATCGCGAACGGCATGTACGGCGCGATCGTCGTGGAGCCGAAGTCGATGCCGCCGGCCGACCGCGAGTACGTCCTCGTCGGCAGCGAGTTCTATCTGAACGGCGCCGGCGACAAGTCCGCCGCGTCGCTCGACCTGACGAAGGCCCTGAACATGACGCCGGACTGGGTGACCTGGAACGGCTACGCCGGCCAGTACAAGACGCATCCGCTCACGGCCGATCCCGGTCAGACCGTCCGCTTCTGGGTCGTCGACGCTGGCCCGAGCCTCAACACCGAGTTCCACGTCGTCGGCACCGTGCTCGACCGGGCCTGGGTGAACGCCGACCTGATCGACGCGCCGCAGCACGGAATCCAGACCGCGGTCGTCCCCGCCGGCGGCGGCGGCGTCTTCGACGTGAAGATCGACCGGCCGGGCCTCTACCCGTTCGTGTCGCACAGCTTCGCCAGCGTGCAGATGGGCCAGGTCGGCCTGCTGAACGTCGGCGGCGTCGGCGGCACGATGAGCCACTAGCCGCTGGGGTCAGACACTGTCTGACCCCACGGGACTGCGCTCGCCGCCCCGCACCGGGGCGGCGAGCCTGTTCCCGGGCGGCGCGAGCGGGCAGACCCAGCGCGGGTCGTACGCGCAGGACGGGTTGTAGGCGAAGTTGAAGTCGAGCACGAGTCGCCCTGCCTCGACGCCGAGATCCGCGCCCTTGACGGTGTCGAGGAGGTAGCGTCCGCCGCCGTACGTCTCGGTGCCGCTCGTCGCGTCGGCGAAGCCGAGGAAGACGCCGCCTCCGTACCCCTCCAGCCAGTAGAGGTCGAGCGTCGCGGGGAGTCCGGCGAGCACGAACGACGCGCGTGCGAACCGGGTGAAGGCGTACGGCTCCTCGCCCGACGTTGCGATCTCGCGGCGCTCGCGCGGCGCGGGCGAGACGTCGGCGAGCACACGCAGCACCGGGTCGTACTCGAAGTACGCGAGGCCGTCGAAGGCCGCGCGCCGGTCGCTCGGAAGCGGGCTCTGTGGATGCCGCGCGAAGAGCTCGTCCCGCTCGGCGCGCCACCGAAGCCAGCCGCGAAGCGGGTCGGTCGCTGCGCGCACCTCCGCGTAGAGGCCGAAGACGCGGCGCTTCCAGTCGAGGAGGTCGAGCTCATCCACGTCTGCGAGCCTAGTCGCGGGGGCTCCGCTACCCTCGGGCGCGTGCGGAGGGGTCTGCTCGCCGTCGTCGCCGTGCTCGCCCTCGCGGCGTCGCCCGCCCCGGCGGCGAAACCGCGTGTGACGCTGATCACCGACTCGGTCGGCGGGGCGCTCCTCTGGGACGCGCGCGCCGCGAGCATCTTCTCGAGCGGCTTCGATGCCGACCTCGAGCTGCGCAGCTGCCGGCGGCTCGCGAGCGCCGGCTGCCCCGCGGGCGGCGTCGTGCCGCCGAGCGCGCTCGAGACGATCCGCAGCCTCGGGCGGCGGATCGGGCCGAACGTGGTCGTCGCTGTCGGCTACAACGACGACCCGTCCGCGTACGCAGCGGGGATCGAGCAGGTGCTGCGCGCGCTCGAGGCGGCGGGCGTCGAGCACGTCTTCTGGCCGACGCTGCTCGCGGTGCGCCGTCCGTACGCGGAGTCGAACGCGGAGATCGTCGCGGCGGCGCGACGCCACCGGGAGGTGACGGTGCTCGACTGGAACGCGCACGCAATCGGGCACCCCGGCTGGGTCGGCCCCGACGGCGTGCACCTGACGGCGGACGGGGCGGACGAGCTCGCGCGCTTCCTGCACGACGGCGTCCGTCGGGTGCTCGCCGCGCCGCCGCCGATCGACGTGTGGGCGACGTTCCCCGACGCGGCGGTCACGCGCGGGTTCAGCGCGACGCTGCACGCGGACGGGGGACGCGCTCCGTACCGCTTCACGATCGGCGGGCTGCCGCACGGCCTGCGGGCGACGCGCGGCGGGCGCATCTCGGGCGTCGTGCCGCGTCAGTCGTTCACGCTGCGCGTGCACGTCATGGACGCCGCCGGACGCACAGCCACGCGCTCGGTTGCGTTTCGCGTGGCGTGAGCAATATCGAGGCTCGTGATCGGGCGATGCGCGTCCTCGACCAACGCCCATCCGCCTGACGCCGCCGCCGTCACACCTGGCAGCGAGCGCCGGGCGTGCCGGCGCCGTGCAGAGAGAGGAGTCCGACTTGGAACGGAAACGCGGAGCCCGCCGCAGGACGACGGCTGCGCTCATTGCGCTCTGCGGCGTGGTCGCCCTCGCGACGCTCGCCGCGGGATCGGCGTCGGCGGCCCCGTCGGCCGCCCACGCGAAGCAGGGCGGCACGCTGAACATCGACATCACGACCGACGTCGACTACACCGACCCGGCGCTCGACTACCTCGCGTCGGGCTGGCAGATCGAGTACGTCACCTGCCTGAAGCTGCTCAACTACCCGGACGTCAACGGCCCGAAGGCCTCGCAGCTCGTGCCGGAGGCGGCGGCCGGCTTCCCGAAGGTGACGAACGACGGGAAGACGTACGACTTCACGGTGAAGGCGAGCTTCACGAAGTTCTCGAACGGCCAGCCGGTGACGGCGGCGAACTTCAAGGCCGCCTTCGACCGCGACGCCGATCCGAAGATGCAGTCGCCTGCCGTGGCCTTCTTCTCGGACATCGTCGGCGCCGACAAGTCACCGGTGACCGGGGTGCAGGTGCGCGGCAGCCACCTCATCGTCAACCTGACGCACCCGGCGCCCGACTTCCTCGCGCGGGTCGCGATGCCGTTCTTCTGCGCGATCCCGACGAACCTCGAGCGCGATCCGAACGGGGTCCTCGCACCGCCGTCGGCCGGACCGTACTACATCGCGAACCGCATCCCGAACCAGTCGATCGACATCAAGCGGAACCCGTACTACAAGGGGAAGCGGCCCCACAACGTGAACTCCATCCACTTCACGGTGGGCAACAGCGACGCGGCCATCTACCTGCGGCTGCAGAACGCATCGACGGACTACTCGCCGTCGGGCATCCCGCCGGCGTCGTACGCGGACGCGGCGCGCAAGTACGGCATCAACAAGGGCCAGTTCCACGTCGAGCCCGAGATCGGGGTGCAGTACTTCGCGTTCAACCACGACCGCCCGCTGTTCAAGGGAGCCAAGGGGACGGCACTCGCGAAGGCGATCAACTACGCCATCGACCGCACGGCGATCCTCACCCAGCGCGGGTTCCTGGCCGGCAAGCGTGCCGACCAGATCCTCCCGCCGAACATGGCCGGGTTCCGCGACGCGAACCTCTATCCGCTGAAGAAGCCGGACATCGCGACCGCGAAGAAGTGGCTCGCGAAGGCGGGCGTGAAGCCGGGGACGTCGCTCGAGTACTACACCTCGAACCGCGGCGCGAACCCGCTCGTCGCGCAGATCTTCCAGTTCAACATGAAGCAGCTCGGCCTGAACGTGAACCCGCACCTGTTCGCGCGGGCCGTGCAGATCGACAAGGAGGGGACGCGCGGCGAGCCGTTCGACGTCACGTCTGAGGGCTGGATCGCCGACTATCCGGATCCGTACGACTTCATCAACGTGCTGCTCGACGGCGACAACATCCACGACGCGAACAACAACAACATCGCCTACTTCAACGACCCGAAGTTCAAGAAGGAGATGATCGCGGCGTCGCTCCTGAGCGGCCCGAAGCGCTACACGGCCTACGGCAACCTCGACGTGAAGATGATGTTCGAGAACCCGCCGTGGGCGGTGAACAACTATCCGACGGACCGTGTGCTGATGTCGAGCCGCGTGGGCTGCTACACGTACAACCCGACCTACGGCCTCGATTTCGCAGGGGTCTGCATCAAGTAGCGAGCGGCCGGTGCGGGGTGGGGCCGAGGCTCCGCCCCGCCCGCCTGCTACGGTCCGCGGATGACCGCCGGCGCCGGCTCAGCGGTGGCCGCCCGCCCTCTGCTGCGCGGCGTCCTGCACGCGGCCGCGTTCGGGGTGGCGTGCGTCGTCGGCGCGCTCTTCGTCGGCTTCACACCCGCGTCGCGGGTCGCGCCGGCGGCCGTCTTCGCGGTCTCGGTCGTGGTCATGCTCGGAACGAGCGCGCTCTACCACCGCGTCGCATGGGATCGCCGCGCACGCCTGTGGATGCGGCGGGCCGACCACGCCGGCATCTATCTCCTGATCGCCGGGACGTACACGCCCGTGGGGCTCCTCAGCCTCGACGGTGCGTGGCGGACCGTCGTGCTCGCCGTCGTGTGGTCCGGCGCCGGCGCAGCGACGCTGACGAAGTTCTGCTGGGTGCGCGCTCCGAAGTGGCTGTCGGCCGTGATCGGGATCGCGCTCGGGTGGGTGGGCGTAGCCGCGCTCCCCGAGCTTGCGAAGCACGTCGGCATCGCTCCGGTGGTGCTGCTCGCGGCCGGAGGCCTCGCGTACACGGCAGGAGCCGTGGTCTATGCGCTCCGGCGTCCCGACCCGGTGCCGTCCGTCTTCGGCTACCACGAGCTCTTCCACGCGCTGACGCTCGTCGCGCTCGCGTGCCAGTACGTCGCGGTCGCGTTCTTCGTCGTCCGCGTCGGCTGACGTCCGCGTCCATGACCCTTCCGGGGGATTCCCCGGGTATCCGTTTGCGACGACAACGAGTCGGATGGGGTCGCTGCGGCTCGTCACAACCAGGATTCCGCGTGCGCTCGTGCTGCTGGCGGCGCTCGGCCTCGCGGCCCTCGCCTTCCTCGGCGCGCTCTTCCGGCTGACCGAGCGCCAGGCGGACCAGCAGAACGGCCAGCGGCTCCGCGACTTCCAGTCGATCTCGTATCTCGCCGCCCGCGAGAGCAGGCTGATCGACGTCCGGCGCACGGACCCCGAGACGGACTCGAAGATCCGGGCACTGCTCGTCCGCCTCGAGCGGTCGGCGTCGAGCGACAGAGACGTCGCGGCCGTGGTGACGCCCGCCGTGTCGGGGCTTGCGCTCGGCCACGACGGCAAGGTCCGCCGCGCGCAGGCTGCGTTCTCGAAGGTCCGCACCGCGGCGCGGGCCGCGATCGTCAACGAGGCCGTCGTGCCGCCGCGGGGGAAGGCGGGGCTGCTCCGGCGTGCGGCGGACGGAGCGGCGTCGCTCGCCGCGGTCCTCGCCGCGCTGCTCGGCGCCGTCGGCATCGGATCGCTGCTGCGGCGGCGAAAGGGGCCCGACGACCAGCGCGTCGAGGAGCTCGCCGCGGAGGCGCGCACCGACAGCCTCACCGGGCTCGGGAACCTGCGCGCCTTCAACGAGCATCTCGCCGCCGCGATTGAGCGGCGCGACGCGTCGAGAACGCCGTTCGTGCTGCTCGCGATCGACCTGGACGGGCTCAAGCAGATCAACGATTCGAACGGTCATCTCGCCGGCGACGACCACATCAAGCGTGTCGCCGACTCGCTGAAGAGCGTCGTCGCGGCCGACGGTCACGTGTATCGGACGGGCGGCGACGAGTTCATGGTGCTCCTGCCCGGGCGGAGGAACTGGGACGGGCTCGCGATCGCGCGCCGGATCGCCGAGAAGGCCCGGCTCGCCGTCGGCCGGCGCGCCGTCTCGATCGGTGTCACGGAATCGACCGGGAGCGAGGGTCGGCACCTCCTCGTCGGTCAGGCCGACATCGCCCTCTACGAGGCGAAGCGCACCCGCCTCAACGCCGTCGTCTTCAACGCCGGGCTCGCGAAGCCGGCCGAGAAGGGCGCGCAGTCCTCCGGCCCGTCGGCCGAGCAGCGCGCGCTCGCCTCCGCGCTCGCGCGCGCGGTCGACGCGAAGGACGTCGGCACCCAGAGCCACTGCGAGACCGTCGCGCAGCTGTGCGTCGCGATCGGCGAGCGGCTCGGTGTCGGCGGCGATGCGCTCGAGCGCCTGCGTCTCGCGGGCCTGCTGCACGACGTCGGCAAGATCGGCGTCGCCGACGTGATCCTCCAGAAGCCCGGCGCGCTCGACGACGAGGAGAAGGCCGCCATGGCCGAGCACGTCCAGATCGGGAACTCCATCCTGATCGCCGCGGAGCTACCGGTCGAGGCGGAATGGATCCTCTACCACCACGAGCGCTACGACGGGATGGGCTATCCCGAGCGGCGCCGCGCGGCGGAGATCCCGCTCGGCTCGCGCATCATCTCGGTCGCCGACGCCTTCGAGGCGATGATCGCCGACCGTCCCTACCGCGCGAGTATCCCGGTGGACGACGCGCTCGCCGAGCTGCGGGAGCACGCGGGGCGGCAGTTCGACGGCCGCTGCGTCGAGGCCCTCGCCGAGGCGATCGTGGACGGCTCGCCGGCGCTCGAGGGAGTGGCCCGCGCCGGCGAGCGGTCGGGCGCGTCGGCCCGCCTCGTCCTGCGGCCGGCGCCCAAGGTCGCCTAGGAGGGATTGGCGAGCGCCGCGACGAGCGGCGCGAGCCGGCGGCCGAACGCCGTCAGCCGGTACTCGGTGCGCGGCGGGCTCGAGCCGACGACAACGCGCTCGAGGATCCCGGCGTCCTCGAGCTCCTTCAGCCGCGTCGTCAGGGTCGCCGGCGGCACCGGCCGCAGCGCCTGCACGAACTCGTTGAAGCGCGTCGCGCCCTCGTGCGAGGCCCAGATGACCGAGATCGAGAAGCGCCGCTCGAGGAGGCCCGTCAGGCGACGGGCCTCCTCCGGCATCGGGCTGCACCTACGGCAGCGCATGGGACGCGGCCGGCTCGAGCGCATGGTCGAGCACCTCGTCGAGCGACATCACCGGATGGAACGTCAGCTGCCGCCGGACGTCCTCGGGGACGTCGTCGAGGTCGGCGCGGTTCCGCTCCGGAAGGATGACGTCCGTCAGGCCCGCCGCGTGCGCGGCGAGCACCTTCTGCTTGACGCCGCCGATCGGGAGCACGCGTCCCTGGAGCGTCACCTCGCCGGTCATGCCGACCGTGTGGCGCACGGGGCGCCCCGTGAGGAGCGAGACGAGCGCCGTCGTCATCGTCACGCCGGCCGACGGTCCGTCCTTCGGGATCGCGCCCGCCGGGACGTGGACATGGAACGAGCGCTCCCCGAACGCGTCGTCCTCGATCCCCAGCTCGTCGGCGTGCGCACGGACGTACGTGAGCGCGATGCGGGCCGACTCCTTCATCACGTCGCCGAGCTGCCCCGTCAGGACGAGCCCGTCGGCGCCCTTCATCGAGCTTGCCTCGACGAAGAGGACGTCGCCGCCCGTGCCCGTCACCGCGAGCCCCGTCGCGACGCCCGGCACCGCGGTGCGCTCCGCGGACTCCTGGTAGAAGCGCCGGCGGCCGAGGGCGTCGCGGGCGCGCTCGAGGTCGACCGTGACCGGCGTCTGCGCCGTGCCGGCGACGATCGTCGTCGCCGTCTTGCGCAGCAGCTTCGCGAGCTCGCGTTCGAGCTGCCGCACGCCGGCCTCCCGCGTGTAGTCCGACACGATCGTTGCGAGCGTTGCGTCGTCGATCGAGACCTCGTCCTCGCGCAGGCCGTTGCGCTCGCGCTGCCTCGGCCAGAGGTAGCCGCGTGCGATCGCGACCTTCTCGTCGAGGGTGTACCCGTCGAACGGGATCACCTCCATGCGGTCGAGCAGCGGGCCCGGGATCGTCTCGGCGATGTTCGCGGTCGCGATGAACACGACCTGGGAGAGGTCGAGCTCGACGTCGAGGTAGTGGTCGCGGAACGAGTGGTTCTGCGCCGGGTCGAGCACCTCGAGCAGCGCGGCCGACGGGTCGCCGCGCCAGTCGGCGCCGACCTTGTCGACCTCGTCGAGCAGGATGACGGGGTTCATCGTTCCGGCGTCCCTGAGCGCCCGGACCAGCCGGCCGGGCAGCGCGCCGATGTAGGTGCGCCGGTGCCCGCGGATCTCGGCCTCGTCGCGAACGCCGCCGAGCGACATGCGGACGAACTCGCGGTTGAGCGCGCGGGCGATCGACTCGCCGATCGAGGTCTTGCCGGTGCCCGGCGGCCCGATCAGCGTGAGGATCGCGCCCGAGCGCTTGTCGGGCTCGATGCCGCGCTCCTCGCGCAGCTTCCGCACCGCCAGGTACTCGACGATCCGTTCCTTGACGTCCGCGAGGCCGGCGTGGTCCGCGTCGAGCACCTCCCGCGCGTGGGCGGGGTCGAGCCGTTCCTCGGAGCGCGTGCCCCACGGCACCGCGAGGAGCCAGTCGAGGTAGGTGCGGATCATCTGCGACTCGCCGGTCTCCGCGCCCATGCGCTCGAGGCGTGCGACCTCGCGCTCCGCCTGCTCGCGCACCGCGTCGGGCAGGTCGGGCGCGGCGATCCGTGTGCGGTACTCGTCGGCGGCGGACCCGTCGTCCTCGCCGAGCTCCTTGCGGATCGAGTCGAGCTGCCGGCGCAGGATGTACTCGCGCTGCTGGCGCTGCGCGCCCGACTCGACGTCCTCGCGGATGCGCCGGCGCACCTGCAGCTCCGCGAGCCGCTCGCGCTGCAGCCGGACGGCGAGCTCGAGCCGCTCGACGACGTCCACCGTCTCGAGCAGCTCCACCTTGTCCGCGAAGCCGATGTCGGGGGCGTACGCCGTCGTGTCGGCGAGCGCGCCGGCGCCGGTGATCGCGCGCACGAAGTCGCGGATTCTGGCGTCCGCGCCGCGGAGCTCGAGGATCTCCTCGACGATCGCGCGGTACTCGCGCTCGAGCTCGGCGGTGCGCACGCGGGGCGGCTCGTCGTCGGGCCGCTCGTCGACCTCGACGCGCAGCGCACCGTCCGGGCCGGTGGAGGCCGCACCGGCGATGCCGCGGTGCAGGCCTGTCAGGCTGACGGCGTGGCCGCCGCCGGGGAGGCGCACCGAGCCGGTCACCTCGGCCACGGTGCCGACGCGCGCGTAGGCGCCCTCGTGCACCGGGACGAGCAGGACGCGCTCGTCTCCTCCGGCCTCGACGGCCAGCGTCACCGTCATGCCGGGGAAGACGACGCTGTCCTCGAGCGGGATCAGCAGCAGGTCTGACAAGAGCAGTTCTCCTTCACTTCAGTCGTTGTATCAGCTTCAACGGCTGTAGTTGAAGGGCTATTCCGCCGTCACTTCCCGAACTGAAGCGCCGCCGCTACGTTCTGGAGATGGCGGTCGCCGACGCCGAAGCGCTGCTCGACCTCGTCCGCGGCGAGGCCGCCGCGGCCCGCGAGGCTCTCGTCGCGCTGCGGGACGACGCCGTCGCCCCGGCGCTCCGCGGCGCTGCCGCCGGGCTCGCGGCGCAGCGGGACGCCGTGCTCGCCGCGAACGCCGAGGACGTCGCGGCGGCGGCCGGCGTGCTGGACGAGGGCGCGCTCGACCGGCTCCGTCTGACGCCGCCCCGGCTCGCGGAGCTGGGCCGCCAGCTCGAGCTGCTGGCCGACGCGCCGCCGCTCGAGCGCGTGCTCGACGAGTGGACGCTCGAGAACGGCCTCGCCGTCTCGGCCCGCCGCATCCCGATCGGCGTCGTCGGCGCGAACTTCGAGGCGCGCCCGGCCGTCGCCGTCGACATCGCGGCGCAGCTCCTGAAGAGCCTCAACGCAGTCGTGCTGCGCACCGGCTCCGCGGCACTGCGCACCGTGACCACGCTGGTGGACGAGGTGGTGCGGCCCGCGCTCGAGTCGGCGGGGATCCCGGGCGCCGCCGTCGGGCTCGTGCGCGCGGAGGCGCGCGCGGGCGCGGAGGTGCTCGTCTCGCTGCCCGACCTGATCCCGCTCGTGATCCTGCGCGGCAGCGGCGCCTCGACGGCCGAGCTCCAGCGGCGCGCAGCGGCGGCCGGCGTGCACGTGCTCGCGCACGCGGAGGGCGGCGGCGTCCTCTACGTGGACGAGTCGGCCGACCCCGCGAAGGTCGAGCTGCTCGTGCGCGGGAGCCTCGACAGGCTCGGTGTCTGCAACCGCCTCAACCTGCTGCTCGTGCACGAGCGCGTCGCCTCGCGGCTCCCGAGGCTCGCCGAGCTGCTGGCGGAGCTCGGCGTCGCCGCGTACGGCACCGAGCGCGCCGCGGCGCACGCGCCGGTCGCGCCGCTCGAGCGGCCGCTCGGGCACGAGTGGGCGACCGACCCGGAGCGCGTCGCGTCCGTCACGATCGACGTCGTCGGCTCGGTCGAGGAGGCGTGCCGGCTCGCGAACCGCGAGACCTCCGGGCTCGCGGCCGGCATCGTCGCGGAGTCCGCCGAGGCGGCGGCCGCGTTCCTCGACGGCTACCGCGGCACCGCCTCCTTCTGGCATGCGCCGACGCGGTTCGCCGACGGGTACGCACTGACCGGCGTCCCGGAGACCGGCATCAACGTGGGCTTCTCGCCGGGACCGCGCGGCCCCGTCACCTACCGCGACCTCTGGCTCAGGCAGCTGCGCGTGGTCGGCGACGCGAGCCAGCACCGTTGAGCCCGGTCGTGGTCAAGCTCGGGAGCTCCCTCGTCGTCGACGGGCAAGGAGCACCGCGCCTCGACGTGCTGCGGGACGTCGCGGCGGCCGTCGCCGGCCACGTGCACGACGGCGCGCGCATCGCGGTCGTCTCCTCGGGTGCGATCGCGCTCGGCGGAGGCCGCGCCGGGCTCGACGCCCGCCGGCAGACGCTCGCGCGGCTGCAGGCCGCGTCCGCGCTCGGCCAGGCGGAGCTCCAGCAGCACTGGCGGACCGTGTTCGAGGAGCACGGCCTGAACGTCGCGCAGGTGCTCCTGACGGCCGTCGACCTCACCGAGCGGCGCTCGTACCTGAACGTGCGCGACGCGCTGAACGCGCTCTTCGATGTGGGCGCGGTGCCGGTGCTGAACGAGAACGACGCGACCTCGACCGACGAGATCAGCTTCGGCGACAACGACGTCCTCGCGGCCCAGGTCGCCGTCCTCCTGCGCGCACGGCTGCTCGTGCTGCTGACGGCCGTCGGCGGCGTGCTCGCACGGCCGCCGGGCGAGGGGGACCACGAGGTGATCGCCGACGGATCGGCCCTCGCCGGGGCCGTCTTCGGGCCGGTGTCCGCGCTCGGCCGCGGCGGCATCGAGAGCAAGGTGGCCGCGGCCCGGCTCGCGGCGGCCGGCGGCGTCGAGGCGGTCGTCGCCGCCCCGCCCGACCTCGCGGCGCTCCTCGACGGTGGCGCCGCCGGCACGCGCTTCACGGCCGAGCCCCGTGCGGAATCGTCGTTCAAGCTCTGGCTCCGCTACGGGAAGCAGCCCGCGAGCCGCGTGCGGATCGACGACGGTGCGGTGGCGGCGCTGCGCTCGGGCGGCGCCAGCCTGCTCGCCGTCGGCGTGATCGACTGGAGCGACGACTTCCGTGCCGGCGACGGCGTCCTCGTCTGCGACCGCGAGCAGCGCGAGGTCGCGCGCGGGATCGCGTCCGTCGACGCGGCCGCGCTGGCCGGCCGGCCGAGCGACGTCGAGGTCGTGCACCGGGACCGGCTCGCGCTCGTCGAGCCGGCCGCCGGTTAGCGCCGCGCCGACCCTTCCTTTACTCTTTGAAGGAATGCGCGGCCCCGTCGGCCTCTACGACCCGGCGTTCGAGCACGACGCCTGCGGCGTCGCGTTCGTCGCGCGGCTCGACGGAGCGCGCTCACACGAGACGATCGAGCACGCGCTGCACGCGCTCGAGAACCTCGAGCACCGGGGCGCGGAGGGCGCCGACGCATGGAGCGGCGACGGCGCCGGGATCCTCGTCCAGCTGCCCGACGGCCTGCTCCGGAGCGTGGCGCCGTTCGCGCTGCCGCCCGCGGGCCGCTACGGCGTCGCCGTCTGCTTCCTGCCGCAGGCCGACGCGCGCCGCGGCGAGCTCGAGGCTTTGCTCGAGGACGCCGTCGCCGCCGAGGGGCAGACGGTGCTCGGCTGGCGGGACGTCCCCGTGCGGCCGACCGAGGCGGGGGCCTACGCGCGCTCGTTCGCGCCGGTGATCCGGCAGCTCTTCGTGGCGGCCGCGAACGACGTGGCCGACCCGCTCGCCCTCGAACGGAAGCTCTACGTGATCCGCCGCGTCGCGGAGCAGGCGGCGGGTGCCGACCTCGTCGTGCCGAGCTTCTCGGCGCGCACGCTCGTCTACAAGGGGATGCTGACCGCGCCGCAGCTCGCGCGGTACTTCCCCGATCTCCGCGACCGCCGCCTCGAGAGCGCGCTCGCACTCGTCCACTCGCGCTTCAGCACGAACACGTTCCCGAGCTGGGAGCTCGCCCACCCGTACCGGCTGATCGCCCACAACGGCGAGATCAACACGCTGCGCGGCAACGTCAACTGGATCCGTGCGCGCGAATCGCAGCTCGCGTCGGAGCTCTTCGGCGACGACCTGGCGAAGGTGCTGCCCGTGATCCGGCCGGGCGGCTCGGACACGGCGACTCTGGACAACGTGCTCGAGCTGCTCGTCCTCGCCGGACGATCGCTCCCGCACGCGCTGATGATGATGGTGCCGGAGGCGTACGAGGGGCGCGCCGACGTGTCCGACGAGCTGCGCGGCTTCTACCGCTTCCACGAGTGTCTCACCGAGGCGTGGGACGGCCCCGCGGCGATCGCGTTCACCGACGGCACGCTCATCGGCGCGACGCTCGACCGGAACGGGCTGCGCCCGGGGCGGTGGCTCGAGACGACCGACGGCTGGGTCGTGCTCGCCTCCGAGACGGGTGTGCTCGACGTGCCCGCGCACCGGATCGCCCGCAAGGGACGGCTGCAGCCCGGGAAGCTCTTCCTCGTGGACCTTGCGCAGGGGCGCGTCGTCCCCGACGCCGAGGCGAAGCAGGAGGTGGCGACGCGGAGGCCGTACGGCGGGTGGTTCGAGCGCGAGCACGTGCGGCTGGCCGATCTGCCGCCGGCCGAGCCGCGCCCGCTCGGCCAGCCCCTGCGCCGGCTCCAGCTGGCGTTCGGCTACACGCACGAGGACATGAAGGTGATGCTCGCCCCGCTCGCGGCGAACGCGGAGGAGGCGGTGGGGTCGATGGGGAACGACACGCCGCTCGCCGTGCTCTCGAACCGGCGGCCGCTCCTCTACTCGTACTTCAAGCAGCTCTTCGCGCAGGTCACGAATCCGCCGATCGACCCCATCCGCGAGGCGGTCGTGATGAGCAAGCAGTCGCTCGTCGGCTCGGAGCGGAACCTGCTCGACGAGACGCCGGAGCACGCGCGGCAGCTCGTGATCGAGAACCCGATCCTGCGCGACGACGAGCTCGAGCGGCTGCGGCGCGTCGACTCGGAGGTCTTCCGCGCGCGCACGATCGACTTCACGTGGCCCGTGGCCGAAGCGGCCGCCGGGCTCGAGTCCGCACTCGCGCGCATCTGCGCCGAGGCCGACGCCGCGCTCGCCGCCGGTGTGAACGTGCTCGTGCTGTCCGACCGGGAGGTGGGACCGGAGCGTGTCGCGATGCCGTCGCTCCTCGCCGTCTCCGCGATCCACCACCACCTCGTGCGCGCCGGGACACGACTGCAGGCCGGGCTCGTCGTCGAGTCGGGCGAGCCGCGGAGCGTGCAGAGCGTCGCAGTGCTGATCGGCTACGGCGCGGCCGCCGTGAACCCGTACCTGATGCTCGCGACCGTGCGCGAGCTCGTCGACCGCGACGACGCCGAGCAGCGTGCCATCGCCGCGGTCGGCAAGGGCCTTCTCAAGACGATCTCGAAGATGGGCATCTCGACGCTCTCCTCGTACTGCGGCGCGCAGGTGTTCGAGGCCGTCGGCCTCTCGAGCGAGCTCGTCGACCGCCACTTCACCGGCACGCCCTCGCGGATCGGCGGGATCGGCCTCGCGGAGCTCGCGGAGGGCGCGCTCGTCCGGCACGCGCGCGCGTATCCTGCGACCGCCGAGGAGCTCCTGCCCGTCGTCGGCCTCTACGCCTGGCGCCGGGACGGCGAGCACCACCAGTGGAACCCCGAGACGATCTCGCTCCTGCAGCACGCGGTCCGGGGCGGCGGCCGCGAGACGTACGAGCGCTTCGCGGCGACGGTGAACGCGGACTCCGCGCGGCGCTCCACGCTGCGCGGGCTGCTGCGCTTCAAGGCGCGTGAGCCGATCCCGCTCGACGACGTGGAGCCGGCGGCGGAGATCGTGAAGCGGTTCTCGACGGGCGCGATGTCGCTCGGTTCGCTCTCGCGCGAGGCGCACGAGACTCTCGCCGTCGCGATGAACCGCATCGGCGGCCGTTCGAACACCGGGGAGGGTGGCGAGGACCCCGAGCGGTTCGGCGACGAGCGCCGCTCGAAGATCAAGCAGGTCGCCTCGGGCCGCTTCGGCGTCGACATCCGCTACCTCGTCAACGCCGACGAGCTGCAGATCAAGATGGCGCAGGGCGCGAAGCCCGGGGAAGGCGGCCAGCTCCCGGGCCACAAGGTCGACGCGTACATCGCCTCGATCCGCTTCACGACGCCGGGTGTCGGCCTGCTCTCGCCGCCGCCGCACCACGACATCTACTCGATCGAGGACCTGAAGCAGCTGATCTACGACCTCCGCTGCGCGAACCCCGACGCGCGCATCTCGGTCAAGCTCGTCGCCGAGGTGGGGGTGGGGACGGTCGCCGCGGGCGTCGCGAAGTGCAACGCGGACCACATCCTCATCTCCGGGCACGACGGCGGCACCGGCGCCTCGCCGATCTCGTCGATCCTGCACGCGGGCGTACCGTGGGAGATCGGCCTCGCGGAGACGCAGCAGACGCTCGTGCTGAACGGCCTCCGTTCGCGCGTCTACCTGCAGACGGACGGCCAGTTGAAGACGGGGCGCGACGTGGTGGTCGCCGCCCTGCTCGGCGCGGACGAGATGGGCTTCGCGACGGCGCCGCTGATCGCGACGGGCTGCGTGATGATGCGCGCCTGCCACCTGAACACGTGCCCCGTCGGCGTCGCGACGCAGGATCCCGAGCTCCGCCGCCGCTTCGGCGGCAAGCCGGAGCACGTGATCGAGTACCTCTTCCACGTCGCCGAGGACGCGCGGGCGATCATGGCGTCGCTGGGGATCGCGCGCTTCGAGGACCTCGTGGGCCGCGTCGACCTGCTCGAGCCCGACGAGGCGCTCACGCACTGGCGCGAGCGCGGCATCGACCTGGCGCACCTCCTGCGCGTGCCCGACGTCCCCGAGGGGACGCCGCTCCGGCGGACGGAGGCCCAGGCCTCGCCCCTCGGCGACGCGCTCGACCGCCGGCTGATCGACGCGCTCGACACGGGCCGGCGCCGCTTCGAGGTGCGGAACGTCGACCGCACGGTCGGCGGCCTCCTCTCCCACCACGTCACGCGGCACCGCCTCGACGTCGCGGCGTCGTTCGAGCTGCACGGGTCGGCCGGCCAGTCGTTCGGCGCGTGGCTCGCGCCGG
>Ga0070741_10001554_pt1 | contig 69176 bp, 61 predicted proteins | sample Coa_R1_4_FD_66440 | JGI IMG/M metagenome (GOLD analysis project Ga0070741, IMG submission 66440) | Surface soil microbial communities from Centralia Pennsylvania, which are recovering from an underground coalmine fire - Coalmine... | ecosystem: Environmental > Terrestrial > Soil > Unclassified ... | reverse complement strand
CAGCGTGCTGGATGGCGGCCAGATTTGTATAGCTGTTGAAAACGCCAGGCGCTGTCAGGCCCACGTAATTTGAAACTGTGTTTGACGGCGTCCCGTTGTTGATCACCTGGATTGATGCGATGGTGGCTGAGGTCGAAGAGCTGGGACTAATGGTGATTGGGATGACCGCATTGATTTGCGTGGAGGATACGTAGTAAATGGGCGCTAGCGTAACGGCCCCGCTGGAGTCAGTAATCTGAACCTGGACTCCGCCGAGGGTTGTGGGCAGATTCCCATTCTGGCTGGTTACGTTGGCGAGATTGGTTCCGAAAATCGAGACGAGCTCGCCCGGAGCCCAACTGGCCGTAAATGGCGCGAGACTTCCGGCGTTCACGATGCCCGTGGGATAGATGTAGACTCCCGGCCCGCTGGGAGTGGGAGGAGCTTGTGCGAGGACCTCGATCCCCAACCCCGGTGCCCTGGCGTAACCAACCGCGAAGCCGCCGCCGGGACCGACCAGGTATTGGGTGAACGAATCGCCATAAACGCCGCCCTGGTTCGACACCACATCGGCATAGGTGTAGTCGAACGGACTGCCGCCGTTCGGCGCAACGTTGAGGACCCGCTGGTGGGCTAAAACCAGCCCGCTCGAGAGGACATTCACCGAGCCATACCCGCTATTCAAATTCACGTAACCACTGTTGATGGCGGAATCGTCCTGGGTCAACCCCGCGATGAAGTAGAGGCCGTTGAGGGTGGCGCTAGTGTTCTGCCGAACGCCGACGAGCATGTCCCAGCCGGTGGGCGAACCACCGAAAATGAAATTCCCGTCGGGAGAGAAGTAGAACCTTTTCTTGCCTGACATGAAATGGCTGTCGACGTTGTTGTTATTCAGCTCTCCGGCGAACTGGACATCGGCGGCACCAGCATTAATTTGGAAACTAACGCCCGAAATGGTATCGGGGAACGGCGCGGCGGAAAAAGCAAACGACCCGGTGGGCCTCACGGTTCCGATGCTACCGCTGGTGCCATTGGCAGTAAAGGAAAGGCTATACGCGCGGGTGTCCTGGATGGCCATGGTGGGGGAATCGACGCCCAGAACGGAGTAGGCGCCCTGGAATGAGGCATTGGTCCGTACGGGAGCGGCAATGAACAGGTCGTTACAAGGTGTGTTGCTCGACGTGCAGCCGCCGTTGTCTGTGCTGCTCCCGACGATGACACCGTTCGACACCAGGACGTTGAGGGTCGCCCCCATCAGCGGGCTCTCGATAAAGCCATACCCGCTGGCGGCAATTGTGAATGTGCCGGGCTGTGAAAGAGTGAAGGGCGCCGGCTGACCACTGGTGATCCCGCTGTCGTACTCCTGCGCGCCGGAGAGGGTATAGTGCCCTTGCCCATCGAAGTTGATGGTGCCGTACACGGCACCCGCGACTTGCAAATCGTTAGCGTTGTCGTAAGCGCCCTGCCAGACGACCTCACGGAAATAGTAGCTGCCGCTCAGTTGCCCATTCCCGCTGGTGTCCCAGCTCTGACCGGCTACCGGACGGATTCCGGCCGCCGTCAAAATCAGCATCACGCATACCAGGTGTTTTGCGCTCACGATAGTGTGGATGTGCGTCACTGTGAATTCCGTTGCATCTTTTTTTAGCATACGGTGTACCGGACCACACGCGCTAACGCCGATTCCCCGGCGGCATAAGGAAAGTTCCCCAACCCGGGATTCGGATGAGGAGCGGAGATCCCGCTCAGCGGATTGCCGGAGCAGTACCGGAGGATAGGTCTAGTGCGAAAGGGGCAGATGTTACGGCCTTCCCCTGGGAAGGCACGGGCAGAAGGAGCGAGCATATCAGTGAAAAGAACCCGAAATGCGATTCGAAGTTCCGGTTCGAGGAAAAGGGGCTTTCGGAACTATTGACAAGAATCCCGAGGAGGAGTAAGACTGAAGGTGGAATCGATTCCAAGTGCCGGTTTTTTAAATCGGCAGGAGGTGACATATAGAGCCGGGCCAGTATTGGGGCGGCTTCACCTCCGGCAAGCGAGCATGCAGTAGAGGGAGTGCTGAACGGTCGGATCCAGAGTTGCCAAGTAGTTTTTGGCAAAGCGCGGAACGCGCACAACGGATGACCGCCAACGATACTTCCGAGCTTGGCTGAGCCGGTACGGTGGCCGCCCTTTTCGTTTTTTTTCCACGCAATCTTCTCCTGCATGGCTTTTTCTTCCGCACCGTTAGCATTTCGGGTACCGTAGTGTACACTGGAGGATACTCCACTTATGACCTCGGTAGCCCCCCAGGAAATTGTCGCCGCCCATAGTCCGGATTCCGACGATGCATTTATGTTTTATGGGCTGGCCACTAAAAAGGTCCGCTCGGCCAAGGTGTCGTTCCGGCACGTACTCGAAGACATAGAAACCTTAAATCGCAAAGCGATGGAGGGGATGTACGGCTTGAGCGCGATTTCGTATCACGCGTATCCCTACGTCGCCGACAAATACGTGCTGATGGCCAGCGGTTCGAGCATTGGCGATGGCTACGGGCCGATGATCATCTCCATGCGGCCCCTGGAGCCGGATGACGTGAAGGGGAAGCGGATCGCCATTCCCGGCACGATGACGACGGCGTATCTCGCCTGCAAGCTGTTTCAGCCGGATTTCGAGCCGGTGATCACGCGTTTCGATGCCATCACGCAGGCGGTTCGGGAAAAAACCGTGGACGCCGGGCTGATCATCCACGAGTCGCAACTCACGTTCGACAAGGAAGGATTTCATCGGGTTGTCGATCTGGGCCGGTGGTTCAAGACTACCTACGGGCTGCCGCTGCCGCTCGGCGGTAATGTGCTGCTGCGCTCGCTCGACCCGGAGATTCAGAGTGAGTGCTGCCGGCTGATGCGCGACAGCATTCAATACGCGCTCGACAACCACGACGAGGCGCTGCAGTACGCGATGCAATTCGCGCGCGAAATGGAGCCGCGCCTGGCGGAAAAATTCGTTGGCATGTATGTCAATCACTTCACCGTAGACGGCGGGGACCTCGTGCCGCAAGCGGCGCAGAAGCTGCTGGATCTGGGGTTTGAGGCGGGCCTGATCCCGAAGCGCGTGCAGGTGGAGTTTGTGCGGTAGGGTGGAATTTCACCGCTGACACGCAGAGACGCTGAGGAAGAAAATTCAACGGATTTCATGACGGTTTGCGGGTTTGGTGTGCCTTCACGTGGTTGGCGCGCTGAGGGAGCAGAGGGAACTTGCGGCTGTCGCCCTTGACCGCGGTCTGCATAATCTTGTTTTGCCCTACATTTCTGCGCCTCCGCGGTAAAGTGAATATATGCACTTCTACCGAGTGATTCTGCTCACCTTGCTCGGTCTCGCGGTCGCCGCGGCTGAGGATGTACGGCCGAAAGATGTCCGTGAGATCGCTAAGCAAGGCTCGAATGCGATTCCCAAGCTGCAGGAGTTTCTTAAGAATTCGGATGCCGACGTTCGGGTCGAGGCGGTTAAGGCAATCACCGAAATCGGGACGCAGCGCAGCTTGGATCCGTTGACCCTGGCTACCCAGGACAACGACCCCGAGGTGCAGATCCGCGCGACCGACGGGCTGGTCAATTTTTATCTGCCCGGTTATGTGCAGACCGGTTTCGGAGCTTCCATCAAGCGCGTGGGCGGCAGTATCAAAGGGAAATTCACAGATACGAATGACCAGGTGGTGGATCCCTTCGTGATGGCGCGGCCGGAGGTGATCGCCGCGCTCGGGAAACTGGCGCGTGGCGGCGGCGATCTGGAAGTCCGGGCCAATGCGGCGCGCGCGATCGGGATTCTACGCGGGAAAGAAGCGGTCCCAGACCTTCTGGAGGCGATCCACACGAAGGATTCGGCGGTCATTTATGAATCGCTGAACGCGCTGCAAAAGATTCGCGATCAGTCGGCTGCGCCGCGGATTACCTTTTTGCTACGCGATCTGAATCCGAGGGTGCAGACCACTGCCATCGAAACCACCGGGCTGCTGCAAAACAAGGAGGCAGTTCCCGATCTCGTGGATGCGCTGAACCGGACGCGCGACGCGAAGGTCCGGCGGGCGGCCTTGACGGCTATCGCCATGCTGCCTACCGAGAGTAGCCGGTCGTTGTACGCACGCTACCTTACGGACAAAGATGACAAATTGCGCGCCGCCGCGGCCGAAGGCTATGCCCGGCTGCGGAATCCGGCTGACCTGCCTATCTTGGAAAAAGCTTGGGAGGACGAAGGGAAGACTTCAGCGCGCCTCGGACTGGCCTTCGGGCAGGTCATGCTCGGAAAACTCGAGACCACCGAGTTCAGCCCGTTGACTTACCTCATCAATACTCTCGACTCGGCATCATATCGCGACGTGGCTCAGGCCTACCTGGTGGAGGCGGCGCGCGACGAGCGGGTCCGCGCAACTCTCTACGCGCCGATGGAGAACGGAACCAAGGATGAAAAGATCGGGCTGGCGCGCGTCCTGGCGCGGAGCGGCGATAAAGAAAGCGTGCCGCATCTGCAGAAGCTGAGCAGCGACACCGATAACGACGTCGCGCAGGAAGGACAGCGGGCACTTCGCACACTCCAAGCGCGGTTGTAGAGCAGCGCTGGCGGCGATTGTGCCCGTTGCGGAGTTGGGCGCCGGCGGCAGGGCCGTCGACGCTACCAAGCTACTTCGCTTTCTTCTGTTTCTGTTGGCCGACGCGGACCTTGAAGTGCGCTACCTTGGACTCCTGAAACGCCTTATGATCGTGGCGCGCCACGGCGTCAGAGAGGTACTTATCGAGATCGGCGTTCCCCGGAAGGACCGCCATCAGCGTGAAATTGTCGTTGCAGGTGGGGCAGAAGGGCCGGAACCGCTTTACATTAGGAATTGCCATATCTCGATCTATTCTAGCAGAGGAGTTGCGCCCGGTGCCTGAGCGGAAGCCTGCCACCGGGAAGGGTCGGGCGGCGACGCTGGCGTTGGCTGCTGTGCTGTTCCTGGTGAACGCGCTAGTAGCCGGCAGGCTCTGGCGGATCGGGTTTCTGGACCAGATGGGGTCTTCAGAAGGGCCGGTCCTGGCGATAATCCGCCATATCCTGAAGCACTGGGGCGATCTGCTCTGGTTCCCGGCCTGGCTGAGCGGCATGCCATTCGTGCAGGTCTACAACCCCGGGCTGCACGCGACCGTAGCCCTGGTGGCAGCCGTCACCTCTCTTCCGCCGGAACGAGCGTATCACTGGGTGGCCGCGCTCCTGTACGCGCTGGGGCCAGTGACGCTCTATTGGTTGTGCTATCGGCTGACGTTGTCCCGGGTACATGCCTTCCTTACAGGGCTGTTGTATTCGCTGTTTTCTCCCTCGGGGCTGCTGGCGGGTGTGATCCGCGCCGATATGGGCGGGCTGTTCCACGCGCGGCGGTACCAGGTGCTGGTGCATTACGGAGAGGGGCCGCATTTGGCGGTGCTGACGCTCATCCCGCTGATCATTTGGGCGCTAGGCCGCGCCGTCGTGGGGGAACGGGGAAGGTTTATTCCCGTGGCCTCCCTGCTGCTGGCCGCCGCGGTGGTCACGAACTGGACGGGAACCGTGGGCCTGGCCACGGCGGTGGCGGCTTACTTTCTTTCGCAGCTCGGAAACCTGCGGCCCTCACGATGGCTCGTGGCCTTGGGACTCGCAATGGTCGGATACCTGCTGATCTGTCCGTGGGTGCCGCCCTCGGTAGTAGCGTTGATGCCGGGGAACGCGCAGAATTCGGTGGGCGTGCGCTTCGGCAATGCGCATCTCTGGACTCTGCTGGCCTTCATGGCGCTGATGACGGCGGCGCACTTTCTCTTGGAGCGCGGGCATGTCGCACGCGGGCTGCGCTTCTTCATATTCTTCTTTCTCTGTTCGGGATTCATCGTGCTGCCGGATGTCTGGTGGAACATTGCAGTGATTCCACAGCCGCGCCGCCTTCACCTCGAGATGGAGATGGCGCTCGCCGGAATTGTCATGTATCCAGTGGCATGGGTATGGGATCGAGGCGGGCACGGGTTTCGAATCGGGTTTGCCGCCCTGCTGGTGTTGCTCTCGGCGGCTCAATTTCGAACCTACCGCGCCTATGCACGGGAACTGACGCGGCCGGTTCGCATCGAGAACACGATCGAATATCGCGAAGCGCAGTGGTTCGATCGCAACCTGCCCGGCACGCGCGTGTTCGCGCCCGGCAGCGTTGCGATCTGGATGAATGCGTTCAACGATGAGCCGCAGATGGTGGGCTGCTGCGATCAGGGTGTGCCCTCGTTGGAGCACCGGATCGCGTTTTACACGGTCTATGTGCGCGACAAAGCCGGAGACCGCGAAGCCGAATACTCGATTCTGTGGCTGAAGGCTTACGGCGCAGCCGCAGTGGGGGTCTCCGGACCGCGGTCGAGCGAATACTTCAAACCGTTCAGCACGCCCAAGAAATTTGAAGGCGTCCTGCCGGCGCTGTGGCGCGACGGCGATGACGTGATCTATCAAGTGACAGGCGGCGCTCATTCTCTGGCGCACGTCATCCGGCCGGATCAGGAAGTCCGCCGCGCGCCGGTGCACGGTCTGGACGTGGAGCCGCTGCGGCCTTTTGTGGCGGCATTGGAAGACCCGTTGCTGCCGCCCGCCCGGTTCACGTGGTTGAACGAGCACCAGGCGCGGATCGACGCACAGGTTCAGGCCGGCGAGCTCGTTTCGGTCCAGATCAGCTACGCGCCGGGGTGGGATGCGGAGGCGAACGGAGTGCGGGCGCGGGTGAGGCGCGACGCGTTGGGATTGACGATTGTCGAGCCGCCGTGCAGCGGAGCTTGCACGATTCTGCTCTCCTACAATGGCGGAGCAGAACGGCAGTGGACGCGCGTAGGTCAGTTCGCCGGGATCGGGTTATGCGTGTTCTGGCCGCTCGCGATGTGGGGCCGGCGGCGCGGCTACTCGCTCAGTGCGTCATCGCGTACATCACGTAGTTGATCGCGATCCGCATACCCAAGGCCGAGAACTTCTCCGGATATTGCGGATTGTCGGCGTGCTCCCAGGAGTCGCCGAGGTCCATGTTGTAGCAGATGGCGACCATCAGCCGGCCGCGGTCGTCGTATATCCCGCGCCAATGCGGGACCTTGCCGTCCTTTTCGTAGAGCCGCCCGGAGTAGAGAAACTGAGCTCCCGGAACCTGGTAGCGATCGTCCAGGTCATAGACAGTGTGAAAGATTGCGTCCACGTTGTCGATCTCGACGATCGGCCGGTCCGGAAACACCTTGCTCATGCTGGCGATGAACACATTCCACTCGTCGGTCCCGTGGAAATCGTCGCACATGAAAAAGCCACCGCGCAGCAGGTACTCGCGGAAGGCCTTGACTTGGGCATCTGTCAAGTCCCAGTGGCCGACCTCGACGCCGTAGAGCCACGGCCAGTCGTACTGATCGCCCTCGTCCAAGTCCACCGGTTGCTCGACGGAGCGCGCGTGGAGGCGCGTCAAGCGGCGGATCGCCTGCGAAATGTGGCGGTCCGAACGCGGATAATCAATCGTCCAGTTTGTCTGGCCGCCGGCTTTCCAATTGGGGTCCGAAAAAAAACCATAATGCGGTTTTGGTGGATACATTAATCGCGCAAAGGCCCATTCGGTCTTTTCGTTCCAATCCGGAGGCTTGGGAAAATTCTCGTACTCCGCGCCTGGATATTCGCGGAACGGCCGCTGAAACGCGTACAGGAGACCCGCGCCGAGTAAACAGCCGAACACGACGAAGTGTGCCTTGCGGAATTTCATGCGACGGATGAGGCGCGGCACGTCCTCTACCATCATACCGGCCCGGGCGATGATCCGGCTTTGTAACGTTATCCGAGGTTATCAGTGGGTCAACGAGTAAATCACGTAATTGATGCCGATGCGAATTCCGAGCGCGGAGAACTTCTGTTCGTACTCGGGATTATCGGCATGTTCCCAGGAATCGCCCAAGTCCATGTTGTGGCAGATCGCAACCATCAGGCGGCCCTTGTCGTCGTAAATACCACGCCAGCGCGGCGTGATGCCATCCTGCTCGTAGGTGCGGCCGGAGCGCAGATACTGCGCGCCCGGTACCTGGTAGCGCTCGTCGAGATCATAAATGATGTGGAAGATGGCGTCCGGATTCTCGATTTCGACAATCGGCCGGTCGGGGAAGACCCGCTGCATGCTCGCCACGAAATTTCCCCATTCCAACGTTCCGTGGAAGTCATCGCACATGAAGAAGCCGCCGCGCAACAGGTACTCGCGTAGCAATTTCGCCTGGGCGTCGGTGAGATCCCAATGGCCGACCTCTACCGCGTAGAGCCAGGGCCAATTGTATTGGTCGTTGTCGTCCAGGTTGATCGGCTGTTCCACCGAGCGCACGTGCAGGCGGGTGAGGCGCCGGATGGCCAGCGCGAAGTGCCGGTCCGAACGCGGGTAATCCATGGTCCAGAAAACTCCGCGGCCGCCCTCGCGCCAATCCGCGCCGTACCCGCGGAACCGCCGGAATCCGCCGATGCCCCAGATATTCGGATTCGTGGTGTTCGGATACATCAGGCGTCCGAATGCCCACTCCGTTTTCTCCTGGGAATCGGGCGGGATTGGAAAATCGTTGTATTCGAAGGCAGGATACTCGCGCCAAGCTTTCGGCGCATTCTGGAAACCGAACAGAAGGCCCGCCAGTCCGATGCCGCAGAATGTAAGCAGCCAAACCTTGCGCAAGCGCATGCGGCCCAACGCCATCACCGAGAATAGCATCAAGGTTCTATTTTGCGTCGCGCCAGTTATCGCCCACGCCGATCTCGACCAGCAGCGGTGTCTTGAGCTCCGCGACGCCTTCCATTTCGCGCTTCACCAGCCTCGAAACCGCGTCTACTTCCTCCGGCGGGCATTCGAAGACCAGTTCATCATGCACTTGCAGCAGCATCGTCGCTTGGTGGGCGGCTTTCTCCAGCGCGGTATCGATGCGTACCATTGCCAGCTTGATCAGATCCGCCGCCGTCCCCTGGAGCGGCGAATTGACCGCCGTGCGCTCCGCGAACCCGCGCGCATTGGGGTTGCGGCTATTGATGTCGGGAATCGGCCGCTCGCGCCCGAACAGGGTGCGGGTTACTCCCGCTTGGCGCACCTGCGTAATGGTTTCGTCGATAAAACGCCGCACCCCCGCGTACCGGGCGAAATAATTCTTGATGTACTTTTCCGCTTCCGCGCGCGGGATGCCTAACTGGGCCGCCAGTCCGAACGGGCTGATCCCGTAGACAATCCCGAAGTTGACGGCCTTAGCGGCGCGCCGCGCATCCGGAGTCACCATCAGCGGCGGCACGCCGAGCACTTCGGATGCTGTGCGCGTGTGGATGTCCTCGCCATTGCGAAAAGCTTCGACCAACAGCGGATCCTCCGAGAAGTGCGCCAGCAACCGCAGTTCGATCTGCGAATAGTCCGCCGCCAGCAATTTCCAACCGTCGCGCGGAACGAAGGCGGCGCGGATTTCACGGCCCAGCTCCGTGCGGATCGGGATATTTTGGAGGTTCGGATTGGACGAGGAAAGCCGCCCGGTGGCCGCTCCGGTCTGGTTAAAACTGGTATGGACGCGTCCGGTCCGCGGCTCAATCAAGCTCGGCAGAGCGTCCACATAAGTGCCTTTCAGTTTTGTGAGCTGGCGGTATTCCAGAACCTTGCGCACGATTTCGTGATCGGCCGCCAATTCTTCGAGTACATCCGCGGCTGTCGATATCACCTTGCCCTTGCCATATTTCACCGGCGCGGGCAGGCCCAGATCCTCGAACAGCACGCGTCCGAGTTGTTGCGGCGAGCTGATGTTGAATGGTTTACCCGCCAAAGCATGGATCTCGGAGGTGAGCGCGGAGATCTGCGTTTCCATCATCTCCGACAACCGGCCGAGCTCCTGCCGGTTGATCCGCACTCCCGCGCGCTCCATTTTCGCCAGCACTCGCGCCAGCGGCAGTTCGATGTCGCTGTACAACTTGCCGAGGCCTCGCGACTCCACCGCAGGAGCCAGCGCTTGCCAGATTTCGAGCGTGATGTCGGCGCGCTGCTCAGGCGAGGGCCCCAGCTTCAGATCGAGCCGCCGCCGGGCTTGCTCTTCCAGCGGGCAGCCCGATGGATCGGCGTCGAGCAGAAAGGCGTAGAGCATGACATCGTGATCGAAACCGCGCGCCGCAATGCCCATCCGATCCAGTTCGAGGATCGCGCCCTTGGCGTCGCATATGATTTTGGGCGCACAGGCGTCTTCCAGCCACGCTTTGAGGTGACCGACTTCGGCCGTAACCGCTCGCGCCTCGCCGGGCTGCCAGGCTAGCCCTACGGTATCCAGCGCAAACTCCCCTTCCGCCGATTTTGCGATTGCCACGGCTACGGGTTTTCCGACAGGAAGCCACGCTTTCAGTTCGTCGGCTCCAGCGATCACAGCGTAATCCCGAGTGCGGGTGTCCTCCCCCGGTCCGAGTTCTTTCAGCAAACTGTGAAATTCGAGTTCTTTGTACGCGGCCTTGAGCAGCGGCACATCCGGCGTTTGTGCTTTGACCGCATCGAGAGAAAACTCAATCGGAACGTCGGTGGCAATTGTTGCCAGGCGCTTGCTCATCTTGATGCGATCGACATTATTCTGGAGGCTTTCCCGGTACATCTTGCGCTCGACTTCGGCCGCGCGTTCCAGCGCTCCTTCCACCGACCCGAATCGCTCGATCAGGTCAGTGGCGCCTTTTTCCCCGATCCCAGGCGCGCCCGGAATGTTGTCAATGGCATCACCTTTCAGCGCCAGCAGATCCGCCACCTGCTCCGGGTGCACTCCCATGAAGGCCTTTACCTTCACCGGGTCATACCATTCATCGTCCTTGGCCGGATTCAGCATTGAAACACGGTCGGTCACCAGTTGCAGCATGTCCTTGTCGCTGGAAACGATCACAACTTCCATACCCTGCTGCTCGGCGCGGCGGGCAATCGTACCGATCACATCGTCGGCTTCAAAGCGGGGGTATTCGAGAATGGGGATCCGCATTGCCTCGAGCACCCGTCGCACGTACGGGATCTGCTCCCCGAGGTCAGGGGGCCTCTCCGACCGGTTGGCTTTATAATCCGCGAACTCCTGGACGCGGTGGGTCGGTTCGCTGCTTTCGAAGACGGCGGCGATGTATTCGGGGTCATGCTGCTTGGACAGCTTCCGAAGCATGTTGTTGAAAATATAGACAGCCTCTGTCGAAAGGCCGGTGCTGGTCCGCATCGGTGGCGCACCGCTACGCGCCCGGGCATGGTACGCGCGGAAGATGAACCCAAACGTGTCAATCAAGAAAAGTCGCTTGTGGGGCACTCGGCTCATGATACAACCCGGCGTGTCACGCGGATTTGCAGACGCCGCATTTCCGCTACAAACGCAATGCAAAGTGTCCTATTAACGCCACAGACGTGATTCTTGAAATCGTTTAAAATCAGAAAATTGGACTTGGGTGCCCGAGTTGCAACAAAGGCCCAATTATGCCGGAGAACCACAAGTGAAATTTGAGAACACGGTGCAGCGCGCAGTAGAGGCCAGCGGGGTTGGGCTCCACAGCGGCGTGCCCGTCCACATCCGGATCCTTCCGGCGCCGGTTTCGACCGGAATTGTTTTCTTACGTACCGATCTCGATAATTTCCCGATCCCTGCTAGCTGGCGGCATGTCGCGCGGGTGAGCTACGCGACCAGTCTGATGCGGCAGGGCGTTCTGCTCTCGACCACCGAGCACCTGCTCAGCGTGTTTTATTCCATGGGCATCGATAACGCTTACGTGGAGATCGATAACTTGGAGGTCCCGATCCTCGATGGGAGCGGTCAGCCCTTTGTGGAATTAATCCGCAATGCGGGTGTTCGCCAGTACCGCCGCAAGCGGCGCTATCTGCGGATTCGCCGGCCGGTTTCAGTCGAAGATCGCGGGAAGCGGATCAGTATTCTGCCGGCCGAGAGTTTTCGGCTGACCTGCGAGACGGATTTTCCACACCCCATGGTAGGCCGGCAGTCGCTCGAGCTGGAGGTTACTCCGGAGCGGTACGCCGCCGAGATTGCGCCGGCCCGCACGTTTGGTTTTGAGTACGAACTCGGGCAAATGCGGAACATGGGGTTGATTCGGGGAGCCACGCTCGACAACGCAGTCTGCTTCACGCGCGAGGGTGTGTTGAATCCGGGCGGTTTGCGCATGGCCGACGAATGCTGCCGGCACAAGGCGCTGGACCTGATCGGCGATCTGGCACTGCTCGGGCGGCCGCTGCTCGGTCACGTGATCGCCGAGCGTGCCGGTCACGCTATGCATGCGGCGCTAGTGGCGCGCATCATGTCAGATCCCTCGCTTTACGAGATCCTGACATTTGATCAACTGGCCTCCCGCGTGACGCAAGCGCTGGTCTCATGAGAAAACTGGCAGGTTGAACGCCTGCCCCACCAAGTCAATTGTGTTCCACCGCGCGATCTTGATCTTGAAATGCAGCCACCAGCCGGCACCGTTTCATATACCTTGCGGGTGCCGGCGCCCAGGCGGGCCGGACCGCCGCGCAGATCCACAGCTTGAGCCGCGGCCAGCAGCACCATGGCAGTTTCGCTGCGCAGACAATCAAGCGCATTCATCGCGGTTACCGCGGCGTGGATGCCCAGGGTCACCACGGTTGAAACGGCTGCCACCAGGACGGCCATGAGCGCGTTCGCCCAGTTCGCCACGACGGAAAATCGATTTTCCAGCCATCCAACAGACGCGCGAGATGTCCGTCGTAGAGATTGCCTCCCTGGGTAGAGCGTTCCGGTTTCGCGATCGATCAAAGCATTGTCCTTAGCGGAGTTGATCTCGCGCTCGAATACACGCCTAGTACCCAGATCGTGCTCCGGGGAAGCTTTCGTTGGGAACCGGAATGCGATAGTGGCTTGTTAGGAATCGGTTTTGGAGGCCGGTGTTCCGGACCGGCGCAGCCAACCAGCGATCCTGCGGCAGTTGCGGGGGGCTTCGCATCTTGTCGCCACGGCACCCTTTTCGTTGTATGCCGCTGTGGACAATAGGAGGCACCAGGTGGTGATGGGAAGGACCGCTGACCATCGATCGAGAATTTAGTAATTGGACGACGAAGTCGATGAGGGAGGCTCGCACCGGCGTAAGCGGGTTCCAGCCCGCAGAGAGCCTACCGGGCGTACAAGTGGCTGCGAACTGATTTACAAAGGCCATGGATAGTCCACTGATAGCATCTTAGTACTAAACATCCTATAACCTACGATCGGCTCCCTGTATTGACACTTGTCTGCGTATCGGTGATGATTTTCATGCGGGCCGGAAACGGATAGTTCCACGGGATGTGAGCAAAAGGGCGGGAGCTTGCTTTCAACGATTGTAATTGGCCAGCTAAGCCGTTCAGAATCAATAAATAAGCTGAGGGAAGCAACTCGCCCAACTCTCCCCATAATTCCGCAGTCGCACCGCTGGTTCGCTGTCCGTGTTAAGTCGAATTTTGAGCGGCTCACAGCGCTCCATTTGGGGCAGCGAGGCTATGACAGCTTTTTGCCGACCTACACCACTCGGACGCGGTGGTCCGATCGGCTAAAGAACATCGTGAGACCTTTATTTCCGGGGTACGTGTTTTGCGGCTTTGATCCCGCCTTTCGTCTCCCCATACTGACCACGCCCGGTGTGGTCCAAATTGTGGGTATCGGGAAAGAACCGGTTCCAGTGGACAATGCCGAACTTGAATCGGTTTGGAAGGCGTTGCAATCAGGTCTCGCAGTTCACCCTTGGCCTTTTCTTCAACTCGGGGAACGAGTGGTGGTTGAACACGGTCCATTGGTTGGAATCGAAGGCAAGGTCATTCAATTCAAGAGTTCCTACCGGCTCGTTGTCTCAATCCATTTGCTGCAGCGGTCTGTAGCCGCTGAAATTGAGCGAGCGTGGATTCGGCCCGTCTACTCCCAAGGTTCGTCCGAAAGATCTGCCGCCAGGGTCTAGCGATATCTCAGCTTAGAAATAATGATGGTATTGTGATGTCTATACTGAAACCTCGTAATCGTCTCGTCTATTTCCGAGTTTCGGAGGACGAATTTCAGCGGTTGAATCAGATCCGTGAAACCACTGGAGCGCGTAGCCTTTCCGATCTCGCCCGGTCCGCGATGCAGACCATCATGCAAGATGGAACGAGCAGTGCGGGGCGCCTATCCGAACGGATGACGGTTTTGGAAACGATCATGAATGATCTAAACCACAAAGTTCAACAGCTCGCCGCCTCGTTGGGAAAAGACATAGCGTTCAATTTAAAACTAGACACTCTACATCGACCACGCGACGAGAAGGAAGAGAGAGTATGAGGTGGTGGAAATGAAGAGATCTCACCTGATCCTCTGGGCAGGCCTCATGGGTACGTTGCTGGCTGCGCAGCAAGCGCCGCCGGTCCCTCCACGCCCCGTTGAAGATCCAGCGACCAAAATCAGGCCGACATACATCCTCGGACCTGGCGATCAAATTATGATCCGCGCCTTCGAGGTCGAGGAAATCAGCGATAAACCATTTCGCATTGACAGTGAAGGCGATGTGAATCTGCCGATACTGAATAAAGTCCACGCCGGTGGCCTCACGGTAGAGCAATTCGAAGCCGAGTTGACCGAACGGCTCAAGACTTTGGTCAAGAACCCGCAAGTCACGGTTGGCGTAGTGCAGCTTCGAAGTGAGCCCGTGTTTTTCAACGGCTACTTCAAGGCTCCTGGGATTTATACACTCCAAGGCCGCCGGACGTTATTGGAAATGCTTACGACGGTCGGCGGAGTGCAGCCGAATTCGAGTCGGCGGCTAAAGGTGACCAGGCACTTGGAAATGGGGCCGATTCCGCTGCCAAATGCCGTCATCGATCAGGAAGCGAAGGTGAGCAGCGTTGATATCAGCATCGGGAGCCTACAACAAAACGTCAATCCCGCGGAAGATATCGTTTTGCAGCCTCTCGATACAGTTTCGGTGGACCGTGCCGGCATTGTGTATGTCAGTGGCGAGGTGAACAAAGTGGGCGGGGTGGAGTTGTCGGACAGCGACTCAATGCCGGTCACCCGCGTACTTGCGATGGTGGGAGGCTTGTCCAAAGATGCAGCTTCCGAGAAGGCTCGAGTTCTCCGTCAAATCCTCAACACGTCACATCGTGCAGAGATTCCCGTAAATCTTAAAAGAATCCTAGAAGGGAAAGAAGCTGATTTCCCGTTGATGCCGAATGACGTGCTCTATATTCCGCGCGGTGGCCGCAAGTTCGGTAGCAGCATGGGACTCGTCGCGATACCTGTGGTGACTGGATTGGTGACCGTCTTAGCGACCAGACTCTAAATAGACGGCGAGAGTGTCCGAAGTGAACATCAACAATTATCCCAACTATCAGCAGCCGGCGTTACTGCCACCTAGCCTAGCTGTGCCACCGGGGGAAGCTGTAATGGAAGGGCCGCGGACCAGCCAATTCGATGTGCCTGAGCTGCTTCGCAGATACTACCCGCTTGCAATCTTAATTACATTAGTTGGCCTCGCGGTGGGTTTTCTGGCGGTGGCGTTCTTCCCCCCGGTGTACCGGGCTCAAGCTAGGCTCGAGGTGCGATCAAATAGCGGCCTGATGAAGATCCAGAGCATGGAGGACGGGAGCGACCAAATCGACCTCGAAACCGAGAGCCGGATTTTGCTCAGCAATAAATTTCTGACGCAAGTCTTAAGCCGGATGCAACTCGATACGCCGCCTCCGCCGCCAGTCCACGATGACATCTTCTCGAGATTGCGACGCCGCCTGAAGATCGGAGCTTATGATGAGGTACCGGTGGCGGTCATGAAAGATGGGCTTGAAGGCGACCGTGTGCCGAAGCCGCTAGCGATGGCCCTTCTCAGTCTGGATGCGCACCCGATCGACAGAACCCGAATCCTCGAGGTTACCTGTGAATCGACTAACCCTGAAATTGCGGCGAATTTCCTGAATTCACTGTTCGACGAGTATATCCAGCGCAACATGCAGGTACGCCTCGAAAGCGTGAGTTTGACAAGTACCTGGCTACAGCAACAGGTCGAGCAGACCAAGAACAAGATGTTGGAAGCGGAAGCGCGGCTTCAGGGGTTCGTCCGCAACTCGGGAAATCTCTTCCTGTCGGATAACAGCGACGCCACGCTCGCGAATACGCAACTCCGAGAATATCAAGATCGGCTCGCGGAGGCTCAAACGGATCTGATCACTAAGCAGACCCGCTATGAGATGGTCCAGAAAGCGCCACCGGAGTCACTAGCGGATGTGCTCAATGACGAAGAGGTGCGCTCGTCCGAATCTAAGCTCGCCGACCTTCAGCGCGAGAAAGCATCTCTAACGACTACGCTGATGCCCGCTAATCCTAAGGTGAAAAGGGTAGATGTCCAGATAGCTGAATTGCGCGCGACTATAAACAAGCTGATTCTTGGGGCAAAACAGCGTATCACGAACGAATACGATGCGGCACGGCGGAACCGGGATGCCTTGAATGCGGCCTATAGCAAGCAAGCCGCCAAAGTCGGCGGCGAGTCTGCAAAAGAAGCAGAATACAATGCGCTGAAGAAGGAGGCGGACTCGGCTCGTCAGATTTATAATACAATGCTGCTGCAGTCGAATCAGGTGAGCGTAGCCGGGTCGGCGCCTGTCAATAATATCCGGATCACAGATCCAGCCGTACCACCTCGGCTGCCTTTCAAGCCGAAGCCGTTAGTTATCGTCGGAGTTGGTGGTGCGGTGGGCCTCGCATTCTGCTGTGGTATTGTTTTGCTTCGTGAAGGGCTGAACCAGCGCGTCACGTCACCGTATCACGCTCGGAGGCTTTCCAATTTGCCGCAGCTAGGCGTTATACCCTCCGTGGAAGGCGTGGCTAGCCGGCGGAAATGGCTTTCGCGCCGCGGGGCGACTACCGGAGATGAGGATGCATCGCGGATATTAGCTGAGCCCAAATCTTCTGCGGATCCGTCCGCTCCCTCGCAAAACCCGTTGCTGGCCGAATCTTTCCGCGTTACCCTTGCGTCTCTTCTGCGCGATTCGGGCGAATCTCCGCGGCCTCAGATTATTCTAGTCACCAGCCCAGGTCCCGAGGAGGGGAAGACCACGATAACGAGCAATCTGGGGATTGCCCTGGCGGAGACAGGCCGGTCGGTGCTCGTCATTGACGCGGACTTTCGGCGGCCCAGGGCCCATAAGGTATTCGGTCTTTCCAATTCAAAGGGACTTGTGGATCTGCTCGACGAAAGTTCCCCTGTCGGGCAATATCCGAGAGAAATGCTTGGCGCCCAGACCTCCGTCCCGCTGTTGCGCGTACTAGCGAATGGCCGTCGATCGGAAAATATCTCCAAAGCTCTTTATTCATCCCGTTTTCGCCAACTGCTGCAGAGAGCCAGAAAAGAATTCGATACAGTTCTGATCGATGCGCCACCAATGCTGCCGGTCGCTGATGCAAGGGTATTGAGCGCAATGGCGGATGGAGTCGTGCTCGTCTTGCGTTCTGGCGTTACCGATAAAGCGAGCGCTGTCCAGTCTCTTAACCAACTTCGCGAAGACGGGGTGTTTGTGTTGGGGACAGTGCTCAACGATTGGAAGCCGAGCAAAGCACACATCCAGAAGAACTATTACTATAGCGCTTGTGACACGTACGACCGTACGTGAGCCCGAATAGCATCTCGCCGGACAACAAGAGCCGTACCTGTCAGCGTCAATTAATAAGTTAACAACCGATCTCCCTAGCCCGGAGATTTCACTGCCCGGGAAAAGTGAAAGGCATATCAAGCTGTGTTAAGTCTCTTGCGCGCAAAAACGAACCTGAGAATCGACGTCGAGCCGCAAAGCGGCCCTGGTGAATCATCCATTTCCGAGATTCTTCCCAGGCCAGCTTTCTTAAAGATGTTAGCCCTTGAGCGGAAAAGAAGCGACCGCTCGAACCGTCCCTTCGCGCTCATGCTAATCACATCTGAGCGCCTCCTTTCGAGTGTCAATCAGGCTCAAGTGGTTGAGGGTATTTCAGGAGCCCTCGCCAAATCTACGAGAGAAACGGATATCAGGGGTTGGCACGGACGATTTACGGTTGGCGTTATCTTTACCGAGATCGGGCTTGAACCAGACAGTTCGATTACGAATGCAATCCTCAAGAAGGTTACCCAAGCTCTTCACAGCGCACTAACGCCAGAGCAGGTTCAGGGTATTGACATCACGCTTCATGTTTACCCGGAACAGAGTGACAACGATGCCCCGCCTTCTGTAAATCCGCCGCTGTATTCAGACTTGGCAGAACGCGTAAGCCTGAACCTCACCAGATTACGGATCAAGCGCGCTATGGACATCGCCGGCAGCCTGTTTGGCCTCGTGCTTTTCCTTCCGCTTCTTCTAATAATCGCCATTCTAATCAAGTTAACGTCACGCGGGCCCATTCTTTTCCGGCAGTCCCGAGTTGGACAATTCGGCCAGACTTTTACGTTTCTGAAATTCCGATCGATGTACGCCGACAATGATTGCACGATCCACAAGGAATACGTTACCCAGTTAATAGCCAAGAACAACGGGGCTGAATCATTTCCGGCCAATGGTTCCCCGGTCTATAAAATAAGCGCCGACCCCAGGGTCACGCCTGTCGGCAAATTCCTAAGGCGTACGAGCTTGGATGAATTGCCTCAATTTATCAATGTTCTGAAGGGGGAGATGTCCCTTGTGGGCCCAAGGCCGCCGGTCCTTTATGAATTCCACGCATATAAGTTATGGCACCGCAGGCGTCTGCTGGACGTAAAGCCAGGAATTACAGGCCTGTGGCAAGTTACCGGCCGAAGCAGGGTCACGTTCGACGAGATGGTGCGCCTCGATTTGCAGTACGCGCAATCGTGGTCATTGAAGCTCGATCTTTTAATTCTCCTGCAAACACCTCGAGTCGTATTAACCGGGCAAGGCGCATATTAATTGTAAAGTCGGCCGCATATCTGGATAACCTTTTCAAAAGACAACAATCATGCTACGTATCGGACTGATCGGTTACGGTTACTGGGGACCCCGGATCGCCAGAAATTTCCAGGGTATCGACGGGGCTGAACTCACCGTCATCTGCGACAAGAATCCCGCTTCCCTCAAACGAGCCAAACAGGCACACCCTTATATTGATGTTACAACGGACCTCTGTGAGGTCCTGACCTCTACTAAAATAGATGCCGTCGCCGTCGTTACGCCGGTCTGGACGCATTTCGAACTGGCGAAGGCCGCGCTCGAACACGGCAAACACATCTTCGTTGAGAAGCCGTTCACTTCGAGCTCCAAAGAGGCCGAGGAATTAATAGAGTTAGCAGAGCGGCAAAATCTCCAAATCATGGTAGACCACACGTTCCTTTTTACGGGTGCGGTAAAGAAGATTCGTGAACTAGTCACTAATGGTGCTCTCGGCAACCTGTATTATTATGATTCGACGCGTGTTAACCTCGGGCTTTTTCAACACGACGTCAATGTGATTTGGGACCTGGCGCCCCATGACTTATCTATCATGGACCATCTCATTGAGAAGCAGCCCGAATATGTGGTCGCTAGCGGTCAATCCCATTTAAATGGTCTGGAGGATTTAGCATACATTACGATCTATTTCCCGGATCGCGTGATCGCCCACATCAACGTAAACTGGCTATCGCCTGTGAAAGTTCGCACGACATTGCTTGGCGGCTTGAAGAAAATGCTTGTGTGGAATGACCTGGAGCCCGATGAAAAGGTCAAGGTATATGACAAAGGAGTAGAGGTGATCAGTGGCCCCAATGTCTATGATCTTCTGGTCAGCTATCGATCGGGAGACATGTGGGCGCCGAAGATCGACCAGACCGAAGCTCTCGCGGCCGAAACGAGGTACTTCATCGATTGTATTTCGACCGGCCAAAAGCCATTCAATGACGGCCATGCAGGGCTACGGGTCGTAAGAATTCTTGAAGCCGCCGATAAATCCCTAAAAGAACGGGGGACGCCGGTTCGCCTATGAGTGAGTTCCTTTGTATTTCGCCAGATGTGAAGCTCGGCAAGGATGTCAAGCTCTCAAAGTTCATTAATCTGTACGGGTGTGAAATCGGGGACCAAACCAAGATAGGCGCCTTCGTCGAAATTCAAAAAAACGCAACTGTTGGTCGAAACTGTAAGATCTCAAGTCATACCTTCATCTGCGAAGGCGTGACAATTCAGGAGGGCGTGTTCATCGGTCACGGAGTCGTATTTATCAACGACAGCTATCCCCGCGCGACCAATCCGGACGGAAGCATTCAGACGGAAGCTGACTGGAAAGTTGAAACGACTTTGGTAGAGACAAATGCCTCCATAGGATCGGGCGCCACGATTCTATCGGGAGTAACAATCGGCGAGAGTGCGATCGTTGGAGCTGGTAGCGTGGTTACAAAAGACGTTCCGGCGAGAACAATCGTTGCTGGGAACCCAGCTCGCGTGTTGCGAAAAATCGAATCCTTATCCAAGGTGAATGCACAATGAATGATAACGCTCCAATACCCTTTCTAGATCTTGTCGCTCCACATGCGGAGCTCAAGGAAGAGATTTTTACGGTTTTCAGCACGGCCGTCGAGACCGGCGGTTTTGTAGGCGGGCCGATGGTGGAGAATTTCGAACGGGACTTCGCTAAGTACTGCGATACCGAATACTGTGTCGGCGTTGCGAGTGGCACCGAAGCCCTGATGTTCGCGCTGCTGGCCAGCGGAGTAAGGAAGGGCGAAATTGTCCTCACCGTACCCAACACGTTTATTGCGACCGCAGAAGCCATTTCGCAGGTTGGCGGCCGGCCGGATTTCATCGATATCGATGAACAGACCTATAACATGGACGTGATTAAGCTCAAGGAATATCTTGAGACGCAATGCCATTGGGATAAGGCCCAGGGCCGACTGATGCATCGTCGGCTAGCTAAGCGCGTGGCAGCAATAGTTCCAGTTCACTTATACGGTCAACCGGCGCAAATGGATCCGATTCTTGCCTTGGCCCGCCAATACAATCTGATCGTGATTGAGGACTCTTGCCAGGCTCACGGAGCCTCCTATTTCTCAGCGGAGACCAAGGCGTGGAAAAGAACGGGTTCACTGGGTAAGGCAGCGGCTTTTAGCTTTTACCCCGGCAAGAACCTAGGTGCCTGCGGCGAGGGCGGCGCCGTGACAACCAACGATGCCGCAATAGCAAAGAAAATCCGAATGCTGCGCGATCACGGCCAGTCGCAAAAATACTTTCACGACATCGAAGGATTCAACGGTAGGCTGGACTCAATCCAGGCGGGAATTCTAGGCGCCAAGCTCTCGCGGTTAGAGGAATGGAACGAACGCAGACGACAGGCCGCACAACGCTATCAGGAGATCTTCAGGGAATTCGAAGGAGATTTTGCGCTACCCCATACTCCACGTTGGGCCAAACCAGTTTTTCATTTGTATGTCATTCGCGTCCAGGATCGCGAAGAACTGCAACGGTATCTCACGTCTAAAAAAATTGGCACCGGAATACATTATCCCGTTCCCCTCCACCTCCAACGCGCCTATCACGACCTTGGGTATGAGGCAGGAGCATTCCCGATTGCGGAGAAGATCGCGTCAGAGCTGCTCTCCCTTCCCATGTTCCCACAGATAACAAAGGAACAACAAAGGCGGGTCGTTGACACCATCACTGCGTTTTCATCAAAGAAGAAGCGTGAAAAGGCTGCAACCTCCGGTAGGTATTTGGTTGTCGCTGGCTAGCCCCATCGAAGGCTAACAATTCTTTCAAATGGGGACACTCCGATCGGACCGCTTGGTCACCCTCTGTCTTTTTAATCCGGTCCGCCGCCTACGGGGATCCGAAGCCTTCGGGATTCCCCTATTGATGTATCACAGTATCTCGGCTAATACAGAGGGCAATGCGAAGCCCTACTATGAGACGCACACTCCGCCGGCGGTCTTTTCAGAACACTTGGCGCTTCTTCACGAGCATCATTATACCCCGGTTACCGTTACCGAGGCGGCGAAGTTGCTGAAGACTCGGGCCAAAGCCGGAGCCGGAATCAAGCCCGTGGTGATTACGTTTGATGACGGATATGGCGATATTTATACCGAAGCATACCCGCTCCTTAGTAAATACGGATATCCAGCCACGGTATTCCTGCCGACAGCTTATATTTCAAATACCCCGAAGCAATTCAAGGGCATAAATTGTCTCACATGGTCTGAGATTCGTGAATTACATGCCGCGGGGTTGGAGTTCGGGTCTCATACCGTGACTCATCCCCAGCTGAGAACGCTGCGGATGAGCGATGTTGGAAAAGAAGTCCGGCAGTCAAAGGACGATATCCAGGAAAAACTCGGAACCCACATTCAATCGTTCTCGTACCCGTACGCCTTTCCAGAGACAGACCTACCGTTCAAGGCAGAATTGCGAAGTGTTTTAAAGGCCGCCGGTTACCAGATCGGCGTCACCACGATCATCGGGACAGCCGACCACATGAGCGATCCGTTCTTTTTAGAACGGCTTCCCATAAACTCATTCGACGACAGGCGATTCTTTCTAGCAAAGCTGGCCGGCGGATACAACTGGCTGCATACACCCCAACGGTTATTCAAGCTTCTCAAACACAGGCGGAAAGAAGCTGAGATTAGCGTTATACCAAACGGTATCTGAGGAGCGTTTGTCGGGCATCCGCAAGTCCCCCGAAGTCTATTCAAGCAGGCCTCATCAGAGGCCGCGAGTCCCTCCTATGCGTCTTCTCAATCGAGCCAGTCAATACGTGGTAATCACGCCGGCAAAGGACGAGGCGAAATATATCGAATCAACACTAGAGTCGCTTGTTTCCCAGACAGTAAAGCCTCTGCAATGGGTAATTGTGGACGACGGGTCTTGTGATCGGACACCCCAGCTGATAGAAGCTTATCGGAGACGTTACCCCTGGATCACGGTACTGAGGCTCGAACGGGATCGGGTTCGAAAGCCCGGCTTGGCGGTAATTTCCGCTTTCAATGCCGGCCTGGAATTAGTTCAACATCTTGAATTTGATTTCATCGTCAAGCTCGACGGCGACCTTCAACTACCTCCGACGTACTTCGAGAGTCTGTTTCTGAAGTTCAGCGAAGACGCGAAACTGGGGATCTGTTCGGGACAGTATATGGAGCGACACGGGGCCGAGTGGCGGGCGATAGAGATGCCTCAGTACCACGCCGCAGGCGCGTCGAAGATAATTCGTCGCGAGTGCTTCCGCCAGATTAACGGGTTCGTGCCGTCCCGGGGATGGGATACGGTTGATGAAATTCGCGCTCAAACTCTCGGGTGGAACACCACTCACTATCCAGATATCAAGTTTCAGCATCTCAAAAATGAAGGGTCCGGTATCGGTCAGCTTCGAACCAGCATTATGCATGGCGAGATTTACTATCTGACTGGTGGGGGAGTTCTATTTTTCCTTTTAAAACTGGCGCAACGCGTAATATGCGGTCGACCGATTATTTTGTGCGGTTTTGCCATGCTCTGGGGTTACTGCAAGGCTCAGTTCTTAAGGCCACGCTTGGTAAACCCGGCAGAGGCGAGCCACTATCGGGGCCTTCTCAATAACCGGGTCAGAAACGCACTGAGCCCCATATTTCGGAGTATTTCCCTGGTGACGCCCAGAAGGAGTAACTCATAGATGTGTGGAATCTGCGGAGTCTTTGATCAAAAGGGGGTTCCGGTGCCGTCGCGTCTCATCGAAGAGATGACGAAGACACTTGAGCACCGGGGACCCGATGGAGTCGGCTATTTCGTATCTGGACAAATCGGTCTTGGACACCGCCGCCTCAGTATTATCGATGTTGGCGGTGGCGCCCAACCGATTACGAATGAAAACAATACGTTGCAAGTCATCTTCAATGGTGAAATCTACAATTTTGTTGAGCTTAGGGAAAAGCTGCTCGGATATGGTCACGTATTTAAGACCCGTTCCGACACCGAAGTTATTGTCCACGCCTACGAACAATGGGGTGTCGATTGCGTCAACCACTTCAACGGCATCTTCGCATTCGCGTTGTGGGATACGGTTCGGCGGGAGCTCTTTCTTGCCCGCGATCATCTGGGTGTAAAGCCGCTGTACTATACGCAGATAGGGAACCGCTTATTGTTTGCTTCGGAGATGAAGGCGCTCTTGGCAGACCGAAACTGCCGGCGGGACGTCGACCTGGCCTCGTTGAGTAAGCTGTTCACATTGCGCTACGTGCCATCCCCGGATACTATGTTCGCTGGTATTAAGAAACTCCCGCCAGGCCACTTCATGAAAGCTGGCGCGCAAGGCATTGCGATTCAGCGGTATTGGAAATGGACACCTCGCATTGATCGGAAGGCTTCCGAATCAGACTTGATCGTGCAGTACCAAGAGCTGGTTGAAGATGCAGTCCGCTTACAGATGCGAAGCGACGTTCCCGTAGGACTTTTTCTGAGTTCCGGTATTGATTCCGGCGCCCTGCTGGCGCTCATGAGCAAGTACAGCGGCCAGCCGGTTCGCACTTTCACGATTGGTTTCGAGGAAGGTGAGCGGTCAAACGAGACTGAAGGTGCTCGTGAACTTGCGGCGATGTTCGGCGCGGATCACTCGGAGATGATGGTGAGTCCCCGCGATTATGAGAACTATTATCAGCGGTATCTCTGGGACCTGGAAGAGCCTGTTGGAAATGAGAGTGCCGCAGCTTTTTATTTCGTAAGCTTAATCGCAAGCCGTAAAGTCAAAGTTGCCCTGACTGGGCAGGGAGCAGATGAACCTTGGGCCGGCTATCCTCGGTACCTCGGTGTAAAGCTGTCCGAGCGCTATAGCCAGCTGCCAGCCTGGGTTACCGAGAATTTACGCCGCATAGTGGGAAGGTACTCGAGAAACGAGGTGCTGAGGCGAGGAGTGGATTCGCTAGCCGACCGAGACATTCTTGGCCGATTTGTCAAAATCTATTCCTTCTACACGTCATCGATGAAGTCTGACCTCTTTCAGCCCTGGGTCAAACAGGAGATCAGCACTGACGGCGCCGAGGCTCGCGAATCCTTGCGTGCCCTGCAATGGGACGTCCGCAACCTAGCTCCGCTCTCGCAAATGCTTTATATCGATACCCGGGCGAACTTGCCGGATGACCTGTTAATGGTTGGAGACAAGACCTCAATGGCGAACTCGTTGGAAGCACGGGTTCCATTTCTGGATTACCGCTTGGTCGAATTCATCGAGAGCCTTCCACCCAGCCTGAAATTACGAGGTCTACAGGGCAAGTACTTACATAAGAGGGCCATTGAGAAATGGTTGCCCAAGAGAATCGTTTATCGGAAAAAGAAGGGGTTCGCGAACCCCATACACCGCTGGCTCAGGGGCTCGATGCAACAATATGTTAAAGATTGCCTTTTAACTGAGAAATCAGCCGTTAGCCAGTACTTCGATCGAAAATATATCGAATCATTGGTGGTGCAGCACCAAAGAGGAGAGCGTGAGCATCTCCGCCATATCTACTTGCTGATCTCTTTCGAGTTATGGCATCAACAATTTATTACGAATCAGCCTCAGAGCCGGCCGGTTCTACAGTATAGCCATTGAACGGCTCAAGACCTCACAGGAGACTCACAGCCTCGTGCTTGATCTGTCCATAATAATTGTCAATTGGAAATCTGTTGAGTACCTGCGGAAGTGCTTGAGGAGCATTTACCAAGGCGAACCAGGCATCTCCTTGGAAATCATTGTTGTCGATAATGCGTCGAATGATAATTGCCGAGAGATTTTACTTAGAGAGTTCCAAGATGTTAGGTGCATCTGTCTGGAGAAGAATCTTGGTTTCGCAGGGGCGAATAACGTTGGTTTCCGGCATTCCACTGGACGTTATATTCTATTCCTCAACCCGGATACCGAGATTGTTGGTTCGGCTCTGAGTGTGTTGAAGTCGGCGCTTGACGCGGATCCCATTGTGGGTTTAGTGGGCGCCAAGCTGCTGAATTCGGACCTTAGTATTCAGACAAGCTGCTTACAGGCTTTTCCGACGGTGCTAAACCAGATATTCGATGCCGAGTTCCTGAGAAATGCGTTCCCGAGAGCACGCCTTTGGGGTAACTGGCCGTTATTTGAAAGTGATCCGCTACCGCGAGCGGTTGATGTGGTCTCGGGGGCATGCATGATGTTGCCTCGGGATGTCTTCGAAAAGATTGGACACTTCAGCAACGAGTATTTTATGTACTCCGAAGACGTAGATCTTTGTCTTCGGATCCACAAAGCGGGCTTGCGCTCGTGCTATGTAGGTTCAGCCGTCGTGGTGCACCATGGAGGCAAGAGCAGTTCGCAGGAGGAACAGAGCGGCTTTGCCAATGTACTACTGCGGGAATCGCGGCTGCGATTATTAAAAATCTGGCGAGGCCGGGGGTATTCGAATCTCTATCGAGCCTCAATTGCATGCGTGGCGTTGTGCCGGGTAACGTTGCTTGGGATTATGCTCGTACCTTTTGGTGCGAGGAAGCGACGGGCGCTGCTCTCCGCGGCAAAGAAGTGGCTGAGGATCCTTCGCTGGGCACTGGGGATGGAAGCATGGGCGCGGAGATTACGGCCAGCGTTTCAGTCCATTCATACAAAATGACACCGGGTGTAAAATCGGAAGTCAGTCAGATGCGTGTCTTGATGGTTGGCCTTGGGTCGATCGGTAAGCGCCATTTGCGAAACCTTCAGCTTTTGGGGCAGACGGAATTTCACGCGCTCCGGAGCGGTAACGGGACTTGCCCGGTCGAGGGTGGGATCGAACTGAGGAGTCATCTGGATCTTGATCGAGCCCTGGCTCATAGACCGGACCTTACGGTCATTGCGAATCCGACCTCACTCCACGTGCCGCTAGCGCTAGCCGCTGCGGAGGCGGGGTGTCACCTCTTCCTGGAAAAGCCGGTTTCGAACAGCGATGCAGGGGTTGAGCGGCTGGAGAGGGAAGTGCGGCAGCGTGGTCTCGTCGCAGCCGTGGGCTACAATCTCCGATTTCATCCAGTGCTGGAAAGTCTGCGAGAGATGGTTTTGAACCGAACCGTCGGCGAAATACTCTGCGCTCGCGCTTCCGTCGGACAATATCTGCCAGATTGGCACCCCAACGAGGACTACCGCAAGGGCTACATGGCTAGCGCGGAGCTAGGCGGAGGGGTGATTCTCACGCTGAGCCACGAATTCGATTCGCTTTTCTGGCTATTTGGCAAGGTTGCCGAGGTGACCGCGGTGAAGAGCCGGGCTAGGAACCTCGATATGCCTACCGAGAGTTTGGCAGAAGTAACACTGATGTTTCGCAGCGGGGTTGTGGGCCAAGTCCACCTCGACTGCGTGCGCCGTACGCCGCAAAGAAGCTACGAATTGATCGGCACAGAAGGCACAATTCTGGCTAACATAAATGAATCCACCGTCAGAATCACCCGGCCGTCCTCCGGGGACCAACTGATAGAAATCCCCCGCGCAGAGCCGAACCAGATGTATGTAGACGAAATGGTTGACCTCCTGGACGCGATCCGCAGGGGCCGTCAAGCGCGCGTACCGCTTGAAGATGGAGTCTCGGTCCTCAAGATTGCACTGGCAGCCCATCATTCGGCCGAAACGGTCACGAGACAGGTACTCGCATGAATCGCCCGTACACAATCGGACTAATTTGCGCTCGAGGTGGTTCCAAGGGTGTTCCGAGGAAGAATCTCCGGCCTTTGGGGGGCAAGCCTCTAATCGGTTGGGCCATAGACGTTGCCCGAAACTGCCCTTCGATCGACCGTGTTATCGTCTCGACCGAGGATCCAGAAATTGCTGACGTGGCGCGCGCGTTCGGGGCGGACTTGCCTTTTTGCCGGCCGGCCGAATTAGCTCAGGATGATTCGCCTGAGATCCTCGTATGGAAGCATGCGATCCGTACGCTTGGGGAGCAGGAAGGACGGGCGCCCGAGGTTCTGGTCAATATCCCGACAACTGCTCCCTTGCGCGCCGTCGATGATGTCGAGCGGTGTGTTCGCAAATTGTTCGACGATTCCGCGGACCTCTGCATTACTGTTCGACACGCCCACCATAATCCATACTTCAATATGGTCCGAATTGAGAATGGGCGCGTTAGTATCGCGGTTAAACCGCCAAACGTGATTTCACGCCGGCAGGACGCACCGGAAATATTCGAGATTACGACAGTTGCATATGCTGCAAGTGCAAAATATGTGGTAAGCACCGATCGTTTATTGAGCGGGAACGTGTCAGCCTCACTTGTACCTGAAGAGCGGGCGCTCGATATCGATACGGAGCTGGACTTCGCATTTGCCGAGTTCTTATTAGATCGAAAGGAGAAGACCGATTCAAAATCTGTTTGATTTGAGTAATCGCGTGGCCGTGATCACAGGTGGCACCGGTGTACTGGGCATGGAGTTTGCGAAGGTGTTGGCTGAGCACGGGGCCAATACGGTCTTGGCGGATGTCGATGCAACCAAGTGCAGCCAGTGTGCCGAAGAGATCTTGAAGGCGAGTGGAAAGCGTTCGCTGGGCGTCCGAACCGACGTCTCAAATCAAGAGGACGTCGCCAGTCTCATGCGAAGCGCCGAGGAGACATTTGGCCGCATTGACATTCTGATCAATAACGCGGCAGCACAACCACCGGGCTTCTGTACCGCATTTGAAGAGTACCCGCTGGATTTGTGGAATCGCGTAATGGCGGTGAACCTTACTGCGCAATTTCTGACAACGCGGGCAGTCGCACCCATAATGCTCCGCCAGAACAGGGGCAGTGTGATCAATATCGCCTCGACGTACGGTGTGGTCGGACCCAACCAACATATTTACGAAGGCACCAATTTCAATACGCCAGCCATTTACTCCACCTCTAAAGCCGGCGTTCTTGGACTCACACGGTACCTAGCCACCTACTGGGCGGAAAAGGGCATTCGCGTGAACTCCGTCACCCCCGGCGGAGTATTCCGCGGCCACACCGACCCGTTCTTGAAGAACTATTGTCAGCGAGTCCCAATGGGCCGCATGGCGAAGCAGGACGAGCTCCGGGGGGCGATTGTATATCTTGCCTCGGATGCGTCCAGCTACGTGACGGGCCATAATCTGGTGGTCGATGGGGGGTGGACGGTTTGGTAAGCGCCAACTACGATAGCGGTGGACCGAGCGCAATGTCAGCCGGCAATATCTTAACCTCCACGCCAACGATACATATCGGCGACCGCCTGATTGGTCAAGGCGCACCCGTCTTCTTCATTGCGGAGGCGGGCGTAAATCACAACGGCGACCTGCAGCGGGCGAAAGCTCTTGTGGATGCTGCCGCCCGGGCCGGTGCTGATGCGGTTAAGTTCCAAACCTTCAAAGCCGAAGAGTTGGTGACCCGTAGCGCACCGAAGGCACAATATCAACTACAGACAACCAGCGCGGAAGAATCGCAGCTGGAAATGATCAGTAAGCTCGAGCTTTCCGCTGACGATCACCGGGAATTGATTGCGCACTGCCGCCTAAAGAACATACTGTTCCTATCCACGCCATTTGATCAAAACAGTGTGGATCTTTTGGAGGCCTTGAAAATTCCCGCGTTTAAAATACCTTCGGGTGAGGTCACAAATTGGCCGTTTCTCGAATATGTAGCTTCAAAGGGAAAACCGGTGATACTCTCCACCGGCATGTCGACCTTGGAAGAAGTCGAAGGCGCATTCCGAATGCTTCGTGCCGCCGGATGCGATGATTTAGCGATTCTCCATTGCACCTCCAGTTACCCGGCACCGCCAGCGAGCGTGAATTTGCGCGCGATGCTTACCCTAGCGAAAACATTTCAGGTGCCTGTCGGTCTATCGGATCATACCTCGGGAACTGAAATTGCGATTGCGGCGGCGGCTATGGGGGCATCAGTTCTGGAGAAGCATTTTACGCTGGACCGATCACTCCCGGGGCCTGACCATCGGGCATCACTTGAGCCTGGGGAACTGAAGGCCCTTATCGGCGGAATCCGGGATGTGGAATCGGCCCTTGGGGACGGATGGAAACGGCCTACTGATGCAGAGCAGGATGTCAAAGGCGTAGCACGGCGCAGCATCGTTTCGAGGGGCGCTATTGCGCCGGGGACCCTCATTACCAAGGAACTACTGGCTTACAAACGACCAGGCACGGGTATTCCCCCGTCGGAGGCGCCCAAGGTGCTTGGCCGCAGAGCGGCCCGCGCGATTGCGGCCGACACAGTGATTCGCCTTGAGGATCTTGAATGAAGCGTCGGATTGGAGTGGTGACGGTGGGGCGTTCCGACTACGGCATACTCTATCCGTTACTGCGGATTATTCAAAATGATAGTGACTGCGAACTGTGCCTGATCGTGGCCGGTGCGCATCTATCGCCATTTCATGGCAATACCATCTCCGAAATCGAACGGGATGGCTTTCCGATCAGCGCAAGAGTACCAATGCTGGTGTCGGGCGATGCCGCGGATTCAACGGCCGCATCGATTGGGCTAGGCGTTTTGAACTTTGCGAATGCCCTCCAAGCAGTTAGACCGGACATCCTGATTCTCCTGGGCGACCGTTTTGAAGTTCTGGCGGCCGCGGTAAGCGCGTTACCGCTGCGAATTCCGGTGGGGCACATCCATGGTGGTGAATTGACGCAAGGGGCAATCGACGACTCTATCCGTCATGCGATATCCAAGCTGTCCCATCTCCATTTCGCTGCCACACCGACCTATGGCCGGCGGATTGAACAAATGGGTGAAGCGTCGGAGACTGTCTTCGTTACCGGCTCCCCGGTGATCGATACCATTCTTTCCGAAGATCCGATGACGGTCAACCAGCTGGAGACGGAACTAGGCGCTCCGGTGCTCAATTCCATCCTGATCACCTATCATCCTGTTACGCACGAACCCGAATCAACCCGGAATCGAGTCGCGATGCTGCTTGACGTTCTTGAGCAGTTCGATAATGACCTGATCTTCACCTATCCTAATGCCGATGCTAATAACGGGATAATTGTCGAACAACTGAGGGGATTTGCGGCTCGTAATCCTCGTGCTCACGTGTTTGTGAACCTAGGGCATCGCAAGTACCACAGCCTTCAACGCTATATCGCAGCGATGGTGGGCAACTCCAGCAGTGGGATCATAGAAGCAGCGAGCTTTAAGCTTCCCGTGGTTAACATCGGAGATCGGCAAAAAGGTCGCCTACGTACGCCGAACATAGTTGATGTTCCTGAGAGCTCCGAACTCATCGCGGCTGCCATTCGTCAGGCTTTGTCTGTTGACTTCCGAAACAGTATCGCCCGAATGGAGAGCCCCTACGGCAAAGGGGGCGCTAGTCAGCGGATTCTGCAGATTCTCAAGTCGGTAAATCTGGACAACAATGTCCTAAAGAAACACTTCATTGATTGGCCATATCCAGAATCACCCTGCGGAGACAACGGGTGGCCGACGGGGGAAACACGAGCCAAGACGGCCGAACCAGCTTGAAAAGAATCGCAATCCTCGGCGCTGGTGGGCAAGCGCGCGAGGTAGCCTGGATAATTCGAGATATTAATCGGGAGCGGCCAACGTACGACTTTCTCGGCTATATAGTGGCCGACGTGAACACGTTAGGAGTAAACGACAGCCAGGAATATGTGCTCGGTGATGAATCCTGGCTGATTGCGAACCCGAACAAAGTCGATTGCCTTGCAATTGGCATTGGATCTCCTGAGATTCGCTCTCGAATTGGCAACCGACTCTCCATGGAATTTCCAGCGTTAGAATGGCCTGCCCTCATACACCCGCGCAGTATTGTGGATCGGGAAACATGCCATATTGGACCGGGGGTGCTGATTTGCGCGGGAGCAACTTGCACAACAAATATTAGATTCGAACCATTCGCTCTAATCAACTTTGGGTGCACTGTTGGACACGATGTCAATATCGGGAAGGGTTGCGTGGTGAATCCCGGAGCCAACATTTCCGGCGGAGTTGTGCTCGAAGAGTGCGTTTTGGTTGGAACGGGAGCACAGGTGTTGCAGTATCTCCGCATTGGTAAGGGCGCCAGAGTGGGTGCAGGAGCTGTTGTCATCGGGGATGTCGGTCCCGGTTCAACAGTAGTGGGTGTACCTGCAAAGCCGATATCGCGCACCTGATTGTTGCCACCCGTCTCCTCTGTGAAGCGTTCGGTTGTGGCAATAACCGCACCGGTAAAGAACCACAACCTAGAAGCATAATCTATGACTCTGATTCAGCCGTATACAATTTCACCCCACGCATCGATCCGTGATGCAATTGCGTGTATCGATAAGAACGGAAAGGGCATTGCGCTTGTTGTTGATGCTGAAGTGCGGTTATTAGGGTCGATTACCGATGGCGATATTCGAAGAGCCATCCTAAAAGGTGTAGATCTCGGCGTGACCGTACAATCTATGCTTGATGAGCGCAAGCGGGATGGAGGCCACGGTCCAATAACGGCATCACCCGAAACATCCGAAACAGAACTGTTGCAGTTGATGACGCGGAATGAAATTCGGCAAATCCCAATTATTGATTCCGATGGTCACCTGCTTACTGTAACATTTCTCAATGACTTAGTTCGAGATCACGAGCTGCCACTCACAGCAGTCGTGATGGCCGGCGGTTTTGGGACCAGGCTCCGGCCTCTGACGGATAAGGTTCCGAAACCAATGCTGCCACTGGGCGATCGGCCCATGCTGGAATGGACGATTCAGCAGCTTAAGAACACGGGAATCAGTCAGATTAATCTCACGACCCACTACAAGCCGCAAGTGATCTCAGAGCATTTTGGCAACGGTGATGACTTCGGAGTAAAAATCAAGTACGTCCACGAGAGTGAACCGCTGGGTACTGCCGGGGCGCTCGGCCTTTTGGGCAAGGTCGATGGTCCTTTGCTGGTGATGAACGGAGATATCCTGACCAGCGTTGACTTTCGGGCGATGCTCGAATATCACCGAAAGCACCATGCCTGGCTAACCGTCGGGGTCCGGCAGTACGATCTGCAGGTCCCGTACGGTGTCGTCGAGTGCGATGGCGAGAAGATTTGCGGCGTTTCTGAAAAGCCAACCATGCGGTTCCTGGTGAACGCGGGCATTTACCTGTTGGAGGCGTCCGTCCTCCAATACATTCCTACCGGCCGAAATTTCGACATGCCTGAGTTAATTCAGCGCTTACTTTCGAACGATTGTAAGGTCGTCAGCTTCCCGATCATGGAGTACTGGATGGATGTCGGGAGACCGGCTGATTATGAAATGGCACAACAAGATATTCAAAACGGGAGGATTACTTTAGCATGCAGGTCTTAATTACGGGCGGGGCAGGTTACGTCGGTTCTACACTCGTTTCTCTATTATTGTCGAATGGGCACAGCGTGCGGGTCGCCGACGTGTTGCTTCACGGGGGACGGCCCCTGCTCGGAAATTGGGCCCATCCCAGATTTGAATTTATGCGCGGCGATATCCGGGACAAGAACTTTCTGAGGGAATCGGTAGAAGGCATGGAGGCCGTCGTACACCTTGCCGCGATCGTCGGTGATCCGGCGTGTGCTCGTCAACCTGACCTGGCTCGCGAAACAAATGAAGAAGCATCCTTTTCGCTACTAGACGAGTGCAAGAGGGCCCACGTAAAGCGGTTGGTCTTTGCATCGACATGCAGCAACTATGGCAAGATGACAGATCCTAACGCATTTGTCGACGAAGCCTCGGAACTGCGCCCGGTCTCGTTATATGCCGAGACAAAGGTGGCCTTTGAGAAAGCGCTGCTTGATCCCGCGCGCACGAGTGGGCTTTGCACAACCGCCCTACGTTGCGCCACCGTTTACGGCGTTGCACCGAGAATGCGGTTCGACCTGACGGTGAACGAGTTTACGATGGAGATGCTTACGAAACGGCGCCTGTGCGTCTTTGGCGAACAATTCTGGCGTCCCTATGTACACGTGCGTGATGCGGCCCGCGCGATGCATCTGGTTCTCGAATCACCCGTAAATGTAGTCCGGAATTCGGTATTTAACGTCGGATCTACAGACCAGAACTTCAGGAAGCTCGATCTGGTCGAACTTATCAAGCCATATGCCAAAGAAGCCGTCGTAGAATATGTTAAGAAAAACGAAGACCCGAGGGACTATCGAGTGTCTTTCCAAAAGATCAAAAGCGAACTCTCGTTCGAATTGTCGCGTACGGTTCCCGATGGCATTCGAGAGGTTGCACAGCTGGTAAGCGACAATCTCCTCGACGACTTCACACGACCGGAGTACCGAAATTAGATGCCGGCGAAAAATCTAGTAGTTGAAACTGGTCCGAAACAGGGTTTTGTCCCGCTATGCGTTCCAGAAATTCGGGGTAATGAGTGGAAGTATGTCAAGGAATGCCTCGATACAGGTTGGGTCTCTTCCGTTGGGCGCTTCGTTGAACAGTTCGAGCGGGAAGTGGCGGACTTCGTCGGCAGCCGATTCGGTGTTGCGACGGTCAACGGCACGAGCGCGCTCCACATTGCTCTCAAGGTGGCAGGTGTAGAACCAGGCGACGAGGTGCTGATCTCCAGTTTAACGTTCATAGCTCCGGCTAATGCAATCCGGTATGTAGGCGCCTTCCCAGTCTTTATTGATGCGGAGCCAGAATTTTGGCAAATGGATCCCCAACGGGTCCTTGATTTCCTTCAAAATCATTGCATTTGGCGGGCGGGCGCGCTTTACAACCAAGCTACCGGTCGCCGCGTCAAGGCTCTGTTACCAGTCCACATTCTGGGGCATCCAGTGGATCTTGATCCGCTGCGAGAAGTGGCTCACCGTTTTGATCTCCCAATTATCGAAGACGCCACCGAGAGCCTGGGGGCTGAATACCGTGGAAAGATGGTTGGAAACCTCGGCGATATAGCCTGCTTCAGTTTCAACGGTAACAAGCTCATTACAACTGGCGGGGGCGGTATGATTGTCACCAACCACATGCAATGGGCGGAGCGAGCGAAGCACCTTACCACTCAAGCGAAAGATGATGGTTTGGAGTATATCCATAACGAGGTGGGTTATAATTATCGGCTTACGAATGTCCTCGCGGCTATGGGATGTGCTCAGATGGAACAACTTCCCGCGTACATTGAGGCAAAGCGGAAGATCGCATTCGAGTACACAGCGGGCTTTCTGAACGTTCCGGGTCTCACGCCTATGAAAGAGGCCACCTGGGCCCTGAGTACCTTCTGGATGTACACCATCCTGGTGGACCAGAGGGAATTTGGAATGGATAGCCGAGCGCTCTTACGAAAGCTCGAGGAAGCGAAGTGCCAGACGCGGCCACTCTGGCAACCTCTCCATCGCAGCCGGGCATTTGCGGATTGCGAGACGTTCGACTGTCCTGTCGCGGACCGACTGAATCGAGAGGCCATTAGCCTGCCTTGCTCCGTTGGAATCGCCCAGGAAGACGTCATGCGAGTGATCGATGCAGTGACTTCAGCTCATGTCTAGAGAGACCCAGGTTTTGCCTGCGCCGAAGGGGCAAGGCCAGCCAGGGTTTCGGCAGGGCTTGGCCCGCTTAAGAACCAAATTCGGAGGCAAGGAGAATCGTTCGCCGATTCTCTTTACCGGCTCATCTATCACGTTATCCGTGGCGCAAATGCTGGCTGGGCTATTGACGGTCCACCTCATTTCGCCGCGGGATATGGGCCTGTGGTCCTCAGTGAATCTTGCACTTACGTATGCGTTCTTCGTGCTCGCCGGCGTGCAGAATGGATTGAGCCGGGAACTGCCGTACTATTTAGGTGCAAAGAATGAGGGCATGGCTCGACGCCTCGCCGCAACCGCCCTGTACTATACGGCTGCCGGCGGTTTACTTGCGGTATTAGCCGGATTCGGAGCAGTTCTGTTTCTCGCAACAACTGGTGCCGAGTCGAAGTTAATCTATTCGATAGCTGCGATCGCGCTTTTAATTCTTTTCAGGTTTTATCAGAACTATCTGTTCATTACATTCCGTTCGAAGGATTCATTTCTTGCCTTAGCGGGGGTACAGGGCTGGCAAGCACTATTAATGATAGTGACGCTTCCTATACTGTTTCTGGGTTACGGTGGCCTCCTTGGTCGGGCTGTGCTTATCGCGGGACTGGGACTGTATTTGATGCACCGCGCGCGACCTCTCTCTGTGATGCCCGTATGGAAGACCGATTCTTTCCTGTTGTTATTTCGGACAGGTGTTCCGATATTCGCTACCGACTACATCTCGAGCTGCGCTGGAACGCTCGATAAGGTCGCACTGCTAAGGTTTGGCGGCGTGGAACAGGTCGGTCTGTACGCACTGGCGATGAGCGCCTATACTGCATTCGCCGTTATACCTCAATCGATCGCTCACTACATTTACCCACGAATGAGCCATCATTACGGGCGAACTCATAACCCGCGAGTCCTCTGGACGCTAGCGTGGAAGACGAATGCAGTTATCGTAGTTTCGATGATCCCCATTGCCTTAGCAGGATCCATGCTATTGCCTATTTTCATCAAGCTGCTTTTCCCCAAGTACCTTGCGGGAACCCATGCTGCGCAAGTCGCCCTGTTTACGGCAATTGCCTACGGTGCAACAATCGGCGCTAATGCGCTCAATAGCCTAAAGGCGTGGTCGAGCCTGATTGCCTTTCAGCTCTCATACGCGGGTTTTCTGGCGATCGGCCCGTTTGTAGGAATTCGGTTCTTTGCATCACCGATTGATGGAGTTGCTTACGGCATGCTGGCCGCCAATGTGTTGGGGGCGATAGTCAGTCTTACGATCACGTTTGTCGCGACCCATCGGCAGACTCGACCTATACCCGACGGCTTCGCAGAGTCATCCCAGACGCTTGAGGAACGCGTTGGTGCCAACTAATAGCTCGCTCATGGAATCAAAATGTTCTCGAGGGGGCCCGATGGACGCCGATGTCTCAGGGCTGACAACGAAACTGCGAGCTCTGGGGCAGTCTCCTTGGCTGGAGATGACGGAGCGGATATCGGAATTCTACTGGCTGCTAAAGACCCAATACTATTACCGGCACTTCTTCGGAAGGATCGGTAGTAAGTCAAAACTGATTCTGCCAATGAGACTCCGGAATGTCGGAAACATTCACATCGGCGATGGCGTGCTTATCAATAAGTTCGCGTTTCTTTTGACCTTGCAATTAGAGGAAGAGTTGCGCCCCAGCCTCTCAATCGGAGATGGATCGGTGATTGGGCATATGAACCATATCACGTGCGTTCGTGAGGTTTGGATCGGAAAGAATGTCCTGACGGCGGACCGAGTGTACATATCCGACCACTCCCACGCATTTTCCGATATCGGAAGACCCATCCTTAGCCAATCCGTCGTGTCCAAGGGTAGGGTGACCATAGGCGACGGGAGCTGGATCGGCGAAAACGTGGCGATCTTGTCGTGCAACATCGGTAAGAACTGTGTCATTGGTGCCAATGCCGTTGTGCTTAAGGATGTGCCCGACTACTGCGTGGCCGTCGGAAATCCAGCTCGCATTGTGAAGAGATTTGGACCAGACGCATAGGTCATTGCCGCTCCGTACAGGTTGAGATCTTGGCTTTAACGAGAGTGAGATGATCGATGGATGGCCGGACCACAAGACGAGCAGAGAATCAATAATGGGAGTAGCCGTTGATCAATAAGAATGCGCCGGAGTTGTGGCGCGATATGGTCCGTTTGACTGACGCAAGTGGCTCTGAGTGTATTCGTTCATTACGAACAGCGCTCTACATATTTCTGCAGAAGAGCACTGCAAATTCCGCTCGCAGACAGCTGCTGCGGATGGTAAAGTCCATGGGGCCCTTATTACCCATGCAAAGGTCGCCGCTTCCTGTCGTAGCGAAAGGCCGGCTGGCATTCTGTTTTGCGCATCGAACTCCCGCGAATCTCGGAAATTTGCTTCCTGTGGCACGTGAAGCAGCTCGACGGGGCATGCTGGGCGGAATAGTCGCTGCAGCTGATTGCCGCGACGAACTCAGCGAGTTTGTAGGTCAGGCTCCAATTGTCACCCCGCGATCATTGGCCGCACAGATCGGACTGGGTCAAAGGTATGGAATTCGAGCGGAAGCGCTGCGGGTCTTTGTAACGCTCTCCGAGATCGTGTCCAATTACGACATTCATCTCGCTTCTCGGCTGCGAAGCAATATGGGCGCGCTGGTCGCCGAAATAACGACCTCTCTCGAGATGAGCGCCGGGTTGAAGACTCTATTCCGGGCCTGGTCGCCGTCATGTGTTATCTCAACGACCGATTTATGGCCATTAGAGTTCCAATTCGCCTGCCAAGCCTCCAGCCTGGATATCCCCTCGGTGGTGATTCAGCACGGTGCTCCAGACGAATCCGGGTGGCCCTTCGAGGCGGACCACTGGGTCGTTTGGGGTGAGACCTTCAAAAACCAGATGACCCAACTCGGCGCGCCGTCGGACCGCTTGCTAATTGGAGGTATGCCGGCGTCCGATGCAGTTTTCCAGAGTCGCCGAGTAGATCGAAATCGGAACTCCGCTCAGCGATCAGAGCCGCCTGTGTGTCTGATATTGTCCCATGCGCACGGACGTAGGACTGAACCCGAAGCATTTGATTGCTTCAAGAAGGTTTTGCCGGAGATCATCCGATCAACTCCGCATGTAACATGGAAGGTAAAGTTACATCCAGCCGAGGACGATATGTTCTATCGGGAGATGGGCGACGACGTTATGCGCCGATTGAAGATCTATCCTCGGACCACCTCGCTCGCCGACGCTCTTGGGAATGCCGATGTCGTGACCACCTTGTTCTCAACGTCGGGTGTCGACGCGATGATTTACGGCAGTCCTTTGATCATTCTGAACGTCTCTTTACGCGTCAAGCAGCTTGCATGGTGGCCAGAATTAGGAGGTGGTGTATATGCGGACAATGCCCGAGAATTCCGGCAACGCCTTGACGACTTGCTCACGATTCCACAATGCCGCGCTCGGCAGTTGGAATCTCAGGAAATCTTCCTTGAGCGATCTTTTGCAAATCGGGGGCATGCGAGCGAGGCAATCATCGACTTGTTGACTCAGCCGGCGATCTTGGGCCGTCAACGCCGGACCGTTCTCACTGGCGGTTCCTTGCTTTGAGAATGTCTGTACTCGGCCGGGCTAATGAGCGGCCGGGTCTGAGAATCCGGCTTTATTTCGCCGCCGCGCGACCGTCGTGGACCCGAGGAACTTCGGTCTGGATTATCGAAAGTTGGGTAGCTCTAGGTCGCAGCACGGCTTGCAAGCTAGTGATTCGAAGGAATTACGCAAGCCTATCTAAAGTTGGGTTGCTATACCCCACAGCCCGGACTACAATCTAGTACTTCGAGGGGATTTGCCTCTCGATCCTTCAATTTCTTGGGGTCATTATGAAAAGGTTATTTTTCATCCTGTTCGGTTCCCTCGCTGCGACCGTGGCGTTTTCCCAAAACATCTACCTCGCCCAAACCGCTGCGGGATCCAACACGGGTGCAGATTGTGCCAATGCCCATCCGGTGGGCTTCTTTAATACTGGATCCAACTGGGGTACCGGGGCCGGTCAGATTGGGCCAGGGACAACGGTTCATCTCTGCGGCACGTTTACCGGAACGGCCGGGTCGACCATGCTTACGTTTCAAGGTAGTGGCGCCAGCGGCAATCCCATAACGCTTCGTTTTGAGACTGGGGCGGTTCTGACAGCTCCCTATTGGTCGACTAGCACAGGAGCCATCAATCTCAGCGGTAAAAGTTTTATTACCGTCGATGGCGGCACGAACGGTCTGATCACGTGTACCGATAATGGGACCGGGAAAGGGCACCAAGTCGACACCATCGGACTTAGTACAACTTCCGGCTACCCTACCAATGTCACAATTCAGAATCTTACTATTTCGAACCTTTATTTGCGTACTGTGGGAGACACGGGCACTACCGGTTTTAATTCTGCAGGAATGCAACTACAAAGCGGCGGAAATCTGAGAGTTTGCAATAACACGATCAACGATGTGAAAACCGGCATAGGCATCATCTGGAATTCGAATATATCTGCTGATGTGATCTGCAATAATACGGTTTACAATCGTGATGCTGGCATTGTCTACGCAGCAGCCGGCGGCACATCGACGGGCGCGCAAATTTACGGCAACTCCATCGGCGGTGCCGTAAACTGGGACACCCCTTCGGATTCCTTCCATCATGATGGAGTTCACGTTTGGGCCACCAATGGTACCTCCGGCCTGATGATCTTTAATAACTATTTCTACGGAGATGTTGGCGCGTTTTCAACAGCCCAAATTTTCCTTGAGGATACGCAACAAAGTCCGACAATTTTTAATAACGTCTTCACTACCTCGAATAATTCGGCGGCAACAAACGCGTCGGTAACGGTGAAGGGTGCTCTAAACGCGCACATCTTCAATAACACGTTCTTCTCTACGACGGGGCAGGCAATCCAATTCGAAAACGCCGCTTCAGGCGGTGTTGTCGAAAATAACGTTATTACAGGGTACGGGCTGGCGCTGTTCATTGCGGATACCGGATCCGCTACTAGCTTTACAGCAAATAATAATGTCTACTACAACTCGGCCGGTATGAACTTCTGCTGGGCCTCCAACTGCAATTATCTGACGTATAGCCAATGGCGATCCGCCTGCAAATGTGATTCGACCTCGTCGACCGCAAATCCGAATTTGAGCAGCGACGGTCATTTGGCCCAAGGTTCAGCCCTTGCGGGAATGGGCGTGAACCTCACCACGCAGAACATCACAGCGCTGAATCTTGATAAGGCTGGTATCAGTAGGCCAGGTGGGACAACGGGATGGGATCCCGGAGCATATCAGGTTTCGGCTCTCGCGACATTTAGTCCTCCTCCCAGTTCGCTCGCTGGGGTGCCTGTCGTAGCTGGCAGTGGCGCAACAAGCTGTGACGTGAATGCCGACGGCTCTACGGACGTCGTAGACGTTCAGCTGATTACCAACATGGAGCTTGGCGTGGCAAGCTGCACCGCAAACATAGGCGGTTCCTTGGCGTGTAGTGATCCCGCGCGGCAAACCGTGATCAAGGCTGCGTTGGGAGCGGGCTGCAAGTTCGTCTCGCTCCAGTGGGCGGCCAGTTCTGCTCCTGGTGTCGTCGGTTATAATGTGTATCGTGGTACCTCGCCGGGTGGCGAATCTACAGTGCCCGTCAATACGGGAGGCCCGGTTTCATCTACCAGCTTTGCTGACCTAAGTGCCGCGCCGGGTATACTGTATTCGTATTATGTCACTGCCAGTAATGGCACCTCCGAAACCGGCCCATCCAACGAAATATCGGTGAGCGCCCCATAAAGGCTCGCCAAATTTCGGTTACCTCGTTATCTTACTGGATACTTTCAATGGGCTTGCAAAACGCAGGCCCATCGAGCTCAATAACGGGGCCGCGTTCCGCACAGCATTACGCTTCGCGAAAATCTGGTTCAAGTTCCCGCAAGTCTGTCAACTCTCAAATGCTGACGATCGTGATGTACCATTATGTCCGGGATCTGAGTTGCACGCCCTACCCGGACATCAAGGGTCTTTTGCCTGACAATTTTAAGGGTCAGCTTGAGTATCTGTGCCGCCATTATTCAATGTGCAGTCTTAATGACGTGCGCCGGGCAATGGCTGGAGAAAGCGAGCTCTCCGAGAACGCATGCTTGCTAACTTTTGACGACGGCCTCGCCGATCATTACCGAGTCGTTTTTCCGATCTTGAAGGAGCATGGAGTTCCCGCGGCATTCTTTCCTTCGTCCAGACCAGTAGACGAAGCGAAGGTCCTCGACGTTCACAAGATTCATTTTGTCCTTGCCTCCACGAAGTCTCACGAGCATCTAGTGAAGGAACTCCTCGCACGTTTGCGTGATTACCGAAAATGTTCTAAGATCCTGCCCGACGGCGAGTTGTGGAATCGCTATGGAGCGTCGACGCGCTTTGACGGCGCCGAGACTGTGTTCGTTAAAAGAATGTTGCAGGATGTGCTTCCCCAGGACGTCCGATCTGCAATTGTAAATGAGCTATTCGCGAAATATGTGACTAAGGATGAACCGGGCTTTTCCGGTGAACTCTATATGAACCTCGGTGAGATCAAGGAGATGTACGCGGCCGGTATGGAGATCGGTGGACACGGTCATAACCATATCTGGCTGGGCAAGGCTTCCCGTCAGGAGCAGGCGAACGAAATTAAGCAGACCTATTTGTTTCTTGAGCGGGTTATGGCGGCGCCTCCGTCGGGTTGGACATTATGTTATCCCTATGGAAGTTATAATCAAGACACAATAGCGTTGGCATCTGATTTTGGATGTGCGTTCGGACTGACAACGAAGGTCGAACTGGCATCTCTCACAAGACCGATGGAGATGGGCCGTCTGGATACAAACGATTTGCCTTTGGTTGAATCTGCCGTAATCTCCAAGTGGACAAAACAAGTACATGCCAACCGCTAGCAATGCGATAGTTGCCGGAGTCGTGATCCCGTGGTTCCAATAGCGCACCATAATCATTTTTATGCGACAGAAGTCAGGCAAGAGCAGCCTAAGGAGTTCTTTAGATTTCTTGCGCAAGAGGCTTCTCCACAGCTTGGCAGCGGTGAGCCAACTGTTCTAGACATTGGCTGCGCAGGAGGTGATTTTCTAAATTATCTCCGCACGTTGTTTCCGAACATTCGGCCTACCGCGATGGATGTCTCGCCAGAACTAATCTCAAAAGCCAGCACCTTGCTCAGTGATTGTGATTTCGTTGTGGGAGACATCTATCGAGGGACTGGCCTGCCGGAACGCCAGTATGACGTGGTTTTCATGAGTGGTGTCAATTATCTGTTTGATGATTACGAAGCTTGGCTCAGGAACATCATTTCTCTCACGCGAGGCAGCGCCTATATTTTTGGAGTGTTCAATCCCGAGGACCTCGATGTTCGCGCCACCGTTCAGCGGGCTGGCGACCAAACCTCATCAATGCCTTTTAACCTGATCTCCCAAAAATCTATTAATGTCTTCTTGGACAGTCTGGGTGTGCGACATCACTTCAAGAATTGGAATCTCCCTATTGCTAATCCCCGATCTCATGATGATCCCATCCGGTCCTGGACCATCGAAACATCGACCGGCAGTTTTCTGGTGGTTAACGGAATGCAAATTGTCCATACATTCGCGGTTCTGGCCATTGATACGATCAAATCTGAATAGCTATCAAAGAGGGTCCTGCAGAACTTCAATCTTTATCCGATATGGCACAGTACAGAATCGGCGGCGGACTTTCCGAGTCATCAATCCACCCTGCCGTGATGGGCTTTATGCTCGTCGCGATCTTGCTGATCTTTTTTCTAGATAGAAAGTATATTGTCATTCCGTTCCTGTCTATCATGATATTGGCTCCATTTGGCCAGCAGGTATACGTCGCTGGTTTGCATGTCTTCGTAGGCCGTTTCGTAATCCTGGCGGCTTGGATCAGGATGCTCAAGCTCAGAAGTTCCGCAAAGCTGCCAATAGCCTCCGGCGGTTTTACTGTTCTCGATAAGCTGTTCTTGTGTTACACAATCTCCCGAGCGGTTGCAACGTACCTGGAATTTATACAGATGCAGGCAGTTATCAACCAAGTCGGGGCTTTGATGGATAGCCTGGGCGCATTCTTCTTTCTCCGATTCGTCATTCGCAGTGAGGAGGACGTCCGTCGGGTGATTAAGACGCTGGCGGGAATACTGCTGCTTCTGAGCGTGACCATGACGATTGAAAAGGTAGCCGGAGTAAACCCATTCGGGTACATCGGAGGGCGACTAACGCCATTCGTTCGGGACGGAGCCATTCGATCGCAAGGTCCATTTGTCGGGCCTATCCCTGCGGGGACGTTTGGAGCGACGCTCCTTTGCCTGTTTGTTTGGCTCTGGCGTTATGGCAAATCAGCATTTTGGGGAATTACCGGCACGGTTGCATCATTGATAATGGTTGTTACCTCCGCTTCTAGTACTCCGCTGATGGCGGTTCCCGCGGGAATCCTCGGAATCGCGATGTGGCCGCTACGAAACAGCATGCGCGCAATACGATGGGGATTTCTGGGCATCGTGGTGATCCTCCATCTTTCTATGAAAGCCCCAGTTTGGATGCTGATCAATCACGTCAACCTGGTCGGCGGCAACTCGTCTTATCATCGGGCAATGATCATCGACGCATTTGTCCGACATTTCAGCGATTGGTGGCTGATCGGCGTCCAATCGACGGAATCGTGGGGCTTTGATATGTGGGACCAGGCCAACGAGTTTGTGTCGGAAGGCGCAAAGGGCGGCTTGCTGACTTTCATTTTCTTTGTCGCTCTCGTGTCGCGGAGTTTCGGCAAACTGGGAATCGCTCGGCGGCTCAAGAGTGGCAGTCCTAACGAGTGGTTGGCATGGATGCTCGGAGCCACCCTGTTCACCTATGTAGTCTCTTTCTTTGGCATTAGCTTCTCAGATCAGGCGGCCAACGGTTGGTATACGCTGCTGGCGTTAATATGCGCAGTCACGACTGCTGCGGCAGTTCCATCGCCGCGCCAGCAATCGATACGCCCGAAGCCAACTGCCCGGCCTTTGTGGCCCGTGGCGCGGAACGATGCGTACGTCCGTTTTTGAAACCCGCGCAAAGATCAAGAGGGGACCGCCCCTACCGTACTGGAACTAGCAGAACCGCATTGGCGTTGAGGCCGTTGACCGCCGGAGTCGCCACCCTCATAATTAGCTGAGCGTGGATGTCGCTGAATAACCTTCGATGACCGGCCTAAGTCCTAAAATTTCGAACTCCATGGCTTCCGATCGAATGGTTTTCCATCCGGTTCGGTTCAGCACTCCATTTGTAGTCCAAAACTCAATTTCAATAACGTTCTCTCGAGGCTAATATTCTATGTCCGCTATAGCAACCGCGCCGCGTACGATTCAGGAGACTCTGGGCGAGAAGATTCGCCTGCGAACGGCGCGTTCCGGAATCATTGGCCTAGGATACGTCGGGTGTCCACTCGCGGTTGAACTCGGCAAAGCCGGCTTTTCCGTAGTAGGTATCGACATTCAGCAAAGCCGCGTCGACGCCATTAATCGAGGATGCTCTCACATTCAAGACGTCCCCACAAGTGATATTGGAGAACTCGTAAACGGCGGCCGCCTCTCGGCCACCACCGATTTCTCCATTATCTCCGAACTCGACACGATCAGCATCTGTGTTCCCACTCCATTACGAAAAACCAAAGACCCGGATATGAGCTATATTGTTGCGGCTTGTGAGCAAATCGCCAAGTATGCTCATCCGGGTATGCTCATTATTCTGGAATCCACGACATATCCCGGAACTACTGACGAAGTACTGTTACCCCTCCTCCAGCGAAGCGACTTCCGGGTGGGCCAGGACTTCTTCCTCTGTTTCTCCCCGGAACGAGTCGATCCTGGTAATCCCAAGTATAAGACGGTCAACATTCCCAAAGTGGTTGGCGGAGCCACTGCTGCTTGTACAGAGATGGGGGTTTTGTTCTATTCGCAGGCGCTTGAGAAGGTCGTGCCTGTGAGCTCGACACAAGTGGCTGAAATGGTCAAGTTGCTCGAGAACACCTTCCGAATGATTAACATCGGCTTGGCCAACGAGATGGCGACAATGTGTGATCGTCTCGGGATTAATGTCTGGGAAGTGATTGACGCCGCGGCAACGAAGCCCTTTGGCTTCATGCCGTTCTATCCGGGTCCTGGTCTTGGCGGTCATTGCATCCCGATCGATCCGTTCTACCTCTCCTGGAAATCCAAACAGGCCGGCCTGGAACCCCGCTTCATCGAGCTGGCCGGATATATCAATGGCCACATGCCGGATTTCGTTGTGGAGAAGATCCAGACTGCGCTGAACAACCATTCGAAGCCTGTACGGAACTCCCACGTTCACATCCTCGGAGTAGCATACAAACGGGACATAGATGATGTCCGGGAATCTCCCGCGCTCGACATCATACACCAGCTGCGGTCCCGGGGGGCCCAGGTTACGTTCAGCGATCCGCTTGTGCCCCGATTGTCGATCCCGGGATGCGGGGAATTCGTCGCTCAAAATGCTATCGAGGCCGCAGCCACCGCGGACTGCGTGGTCATCGTGACCGATCATTCTTCGTTCGATTACGAAGCGATCCTGCAACGAGCCAAGTTGATCGTTGACACCCGAAATGCTTTGAAGTCCCGCTCTTCCGCGAAAATTGTACGATTATGAGTCTTTTGCGAACTCTCATTTTCTGATGCATCAACCCGTCGCTCGATGAGCTCGAAAATGTCCGTCTTGGCGCCCGGGAATTCGTGCAAGAAGATCTGCATGATCACCCATAGTCACTACGAAAGTGACAATCGCGTTCGCCGGTATGCGGAGGCTCTTGCGAAACGGGGTGATCATGTCGATGTCATTGCTCTTAAGCTGGGACCAGATACTCCGGCACTTGAAGCCGTCCATGGAGTGACCGTTTACCGGCTTCAAACGCGCGAACGAAACGAGCGTTCCAAGTGGACACACGCCTGGCGGCTAATCCGGTTTCTGTTTAGCTCCGCAAGGTTCCTGACCCAGCGCCATCGGGATCTTCGGTACGATGTGGTTCACGTCCACAATGTGCCTGACTTCCTCGTCTTTGCTGCTTGGTACCCAAAATTTCACGGGGCCAAGGTCATTCTGGATATTCATGATGTTGTGCCGGAACTGTTCGCGGCCAAGTTTGCAACGAAGGTCGGGAATCTGTTCGTTCGATTCCTGAGAGTCGTTGAAAAAATGTCGATAGCGTTCGCCGACCATGTCATCATTTCAAATGATATTTGGCGCGAAAAGCTGATATCGCGTTCGGTTTCCCGAGAAAAATCTTCAGCCTTCGTGAACCACGTCGATCGTGGGATATTTTATCGGCGTCCTCGGACGCGAGATGACGGTAAGCTCATACTTCTGTTTCCGGGTGTGTTGCAGCGGCACCAGGGACTTGATGTCGCAATTCGAGCATTCGCTTCGATCGCATGTAGCATTCCGAATGCCGAATTTCACATTTACGGGAGTGGTGACGCGAAACTGGATTTGATCGGGTTGACGGCTGCTCTTGGGCTCTCCGATCGAGTGAAATTCTTCAAAGGGATACCGTTAGACCAAATGCCGGATGTGATTGCGAATGCCGACCTGGGAGTGGTTCCGAAGCTGGCCAACTCCTTCGGCAATGAGGCATACAGCACCAAAATTATGGAATTCATGTCGCAGGGAGTTCCGGTCGTTTTATCTCGCACTAAGATTGACAGCTTCTATTTCGATCCAAGCGTTGTTCGCTTCTTCGAACCCGGGGACAGTCAGGCGTTGGCTGAAGCAATGCTCGACATAATTCACCACCCTGCTCTCAGAGAAAAGTTGATCAAGAACGCACTCGCATATGTGGAGAGAAATGATTGGGATAACAAGAAGCAAGAGTATTTCAAGTTGATAGATACTCTGGGTACTGAGCAGAGGAACCTTCTAAAACGGGCCACGGTGAATCCGGCGAAGCCGCTCACTTAGATCCCGGGTGGCATTGAGACCGTTTTACCGCATCATAAAACTGAGATCGATCAATCCCAAGCCTCCATGCTTACGGAGAAACCCCGCATCCCAATCCGTTTGATTCTCCTGAACGGATTATGGCCAAGTTTTATCAAGGTCCTTCTTTACCGAATGAAGGGCTATCGAATCGGCAAAGGGGTAACATTTGGTTTCGGTTCGGTAATCTGTGGAAATCGGGTCGAAGTGGGGGACTATTCCTCGATTGGATTTCTCACGATTATTCGGGGCCAAGAAATTCGGCTCGAATCCCACGTTAAGATCGGCGCGATGAACTTTCTCGATACACCTCAGATTGAAATCGGTGAAGGAACCAACTTTAACGAGCAGGTCTTTGTGGGTGGGCTGCAATTTCCGGATTCCCGTTTTGCTGTTGGTCGCAATTGCTCGATCATGCAGATGTGCTTCATTAATCCGGCGCGTTCCGTCGTCATTGGGGATGACTGCGTAATCGGTGGCCATTGCTTGATCTTCGGACATTCCTCATCACTCAACCACTTCGAAGGATATCCGGTAACTTTTGCTCCCATTGAAATCGGCCGAGGTGTTGGACTGGCGTGGCGAACGTTTGTCCTGCCTGGGGCGACGATCGGCGACGGGACGATGGTCGGGGCGAATTCCGTGGTATCGGGAAGGCTTCCTCCCTATTCAATGGCAGTGGGCTATCCTGCGCGAATCGTCGGCAAGCCCCCGGTTTTTCCGAAGACTGTAACGGACGAAGAAAAACTTGAAATCTTCAAAAAGATCGTGGCCGAAATGGCGGAGTTCTTGGCGGGATCGGGATTCGCATGTATCGGAGATGGCGAACGGTATGAAATTCGGGAGTTCAAGGGGCGATGGCACAGAGCAAGGACATGGCGGTTGCATGTAACCGACGGCGACGTTCGGACAGCCTTGAAGCGATTTGACGAGGTGCCCCCTGATGCGTTTCTCAGCCTCTTAGCAATACCGAAGGACGTGAGGGAGTATCTGACCAACCAAAACATCGCCTGGATTGATGTTATGAACAAAGAACAGTCTCGGACTTCAAATCAATTGGGTGATGAGGTGGTTAGCTTTCTCAGGAGATATGGCGTTCGGACCTCCCGGTGGCCCCGACCCTCGGCATCGGAAGCCCCGGAGGAGACTGCTACGGCCTCAGAACCCCTCGTTGCTCCATAGCAGGCTAGTAACCAAACCATCTCATAACCTGCCAACATGGACGTACAGTACCTAAATCCGAACGGGTTTTGCGATCCTTAGGCTCGGATTTCGCGGGCTTCTGCTAATATTTTCACGGAGGGAACCCCAAGAATGGTCGATAGGCAGCAAATCATAGCTCAACTCATTGAAGTCGCGCAGGAGCATAACAAACCGCTGGCCCCGCTCCACGATGATTTGCCTTTGCTGCACTCGGGACTCGATTCGCTATGCTTGGCCGTGATCGTCGCACGGCTGGAAGATCTTCTGGGTATCGATCCATTCAGTGCGAATGAGGACGCAGCCTTTCCAGTGACCATCGGCGATTTCATCAAGTTTTACCAAACCGCGACTGGATTATGCGGCATCGAGAGTTCCGGGCAAGACGTTTTGAAATGAACGGCTTGGTATTTAGCCGTATGAGCTGTACCTTTTTTACTTATGATTAGGGGGGAATTTTTGTGGCTTCGCCAATTCGGCAGTATCACACGCAGGATTTTTTGCACGCCCTTCCCATACGGGAACGTATCGAGTCTGTAATTGATGAGTTGTTCGGGTCATTAGCCAACCCGGCGGACCTGTCCACCGATCGACAACGCGGGATTATCGCGAGATATGCTGCCGTACTCGAAGGTAATTTCATTTACTGGATGACTGCAACTTTACTATCCGTGAAATCGGAAGAAGCTCGGTCGATCATCATGGAAAACCTACGCGAGGAAGTTCGCGACTGCCATCCAGGGATGATGCGGCGCTTTGCCCTCGCGGCACACGCCGCTCCGACTGATGCCGACGCGATGGCGGTTTATCGAGACTTGACGAACGTCCGCCTCTTCTTGGGCCGGCTCCTGGCAGTCCAGAACCTTGTCACCATGGCTTTCTTCGAGGGCTTCATCCAGAGGTTCATGGATTATCTGGCCGATCTCGGCCGGCGGCAGGGTTCATCCGATATGGAATACACCGACGTCCACGGCTTCTGCGACATCACTCACACTCAGGAGCTTTATCGTGCGCTTGATGCGGAAATGCTAGTCAATCCGGCAGAGCCGGGAGCCGACCTCTTCGAGGGCGTCGACCTGCTTCGAATTCTGCTCCGGACCATGATCAGTCTCGATTCACCATCAGCTTCGGGTGTCGCAAGAGCCACCGCGAATTAGACGCTTAAACCGCAGCCGGCCCCACGCTATTTGCGCCTGAATTACGATGCGTCCTATAGCTCTAACAGCAGGCTGCCGAGCGAAGCCGGAGGCTCCCGTTGCCCTTGGGTATCCCACACCTCTGGCTTCCCCGCGTTGCGCAGGTATTCATAAAGACCATGCCGTACGATCGAAGATCCCTCTGGACTGCACTCAACACTTCCGAGCGCGTCTCGGGCCGCTTTCTCTCGGCGCTGGATGGAGATTTCGCTATAACCGATCTGATTCATGGCACCTGCCTTTTTGGCCGCGCAGAAGAGCTTCGTGGGCGGTCCGTACTGGTTGCGGCGGCCGATCAGATCACCACGGCATTGGCATTAATCGAACTTGATGGAATCGCCAGTCGGCTCGTTCTCTGTCCGCCGGATTTGGACAAGGAGCACTTCCGTTTCATTATCGATTCAGTGCCGGTGGATGTGATTGTCTCTGATCGGTCGGACCTTCCCGATACCGATGTGATCCGGTGCGGTCTTCCTATCTTACCCGCTGCCTACGACCGTAATCCGCGGCATCGAACGGAATGGATCCTCCTCACATCCGGAACCACCGCTCGTCCGAAGATGGTCGTACACACGCTGTCTGGGCTGGCCGGCGCTATCGGAGCTACTGATCCTCTTGCAGACGGCTTCGTCTGGAGCACGTTTTACGATATGCGCCGGTATGGCGGGTTGCAGGTGTTCCTCCGCGCCATCCTGACCGGGGGCTCCTTAGTGTTGTCGAGTGCCCATGAATCCGTAGATGATTTTCTCATCAGGGCCGGCGTGCACGGCGTGTCGCACATTTCTGGCACTCCCTCGCATTGGCGCAAGGCCGTCATGAGTCCATCGGTTCACAGGATTTCGCCGCGCTACATTCGGCTTTCGGGTGAGATTGCCGATCAGGCAATCTTGGACACTCTTCGGTCTTTCCATCCGCAGGCCAGCATTGCGCATGCCTTCGCGTCCACCGAGGCCGGCGTCGCGTTTGACGTCCGTGACGGCCTCGCCGGATTCCCAGCGAGCCTGATCGCCGAACGAACCGGTGATCTTGAGATGAAGGTTGTGGAGGCATCCCTGCGCATCCGATCTCCCCGGATCGCACTCCGTTACATCGGCGATGGCGCAGGAAGCTTAACGGACGCGGAGGGTTTCGTCGATACCGGCGATATAGTCGAACTCCGCGGTGACCGGTACTATTTCATCGGCCGGCGCGACGGCGTTATCAACGTCGGCGGGCTAAAGGTTCATCCCGAGGAGGTCGAATCTGTTATCAATCGGCATCCCGAAGTGCGGATGTCGTTGGTTCGGACGAGAAAAAATCCGATTACCGGCTCTCTTGTTGTCGCGGACGTCGTCTTGAAGGTGCCCGCTGACAAGGGGTTGGCTCGTCGGTGCGAACGAGAAATTCTGCAGCTTTGCACCGAAGCGCTTCCCCGGCACAAAGTGCCGGCCGCGATCTCCTTCCTGAGCGAGTTGTCTGTTACGGGTACAGGCAAACTGGTGCGTCGCCGTGCGTAACGTCATCGTAACGGGCGGAACCCGTGGGATGGGGCTGGGGATCGGCCTTAAACTAGCTGCCGAGGGCTACCGCGTCATCGCCGTCGGCCGCAGGCACACCGATCAACTCACTTCCGCGATTGGGCAGGTCCAGGCCCAAAATCGGGGGGCTCTTCACTTTGCCGCCTTTGATCTAGCGAAAATCGAAGAACTTGGTACGTTCGCAAAAGATGTACGAAAGCAATTCGGCCCGGTTTACGGACTCGTCAACAATGCGGGTATCAGCTTCGACGGCGCTCTGTCCCTCATGCCGACCGCACGAATCGAGCAACTGGTTCGACTCAATACCGTTTCCCCTCTCGTCCTGACGAAATACGTCGTACGTTCCATGATGGCGGACGGCGGCGGCAGGATCGTGAACGTCGCCTCCATCATCGGGTTCACCGGTTATAGCGGTCTTGCCGTTTACGGAGCGACCAAAGCGTCGCTGATCGGTTTCACTCGATCCCTGGCCCGGGAGGTCGGCCGCATGGGCATTAACGTGAATGCGGTGGCGCCGGGTTTCATCGATACCGAAATGACCCAGGGTCTGAAAGAAGAGCAGCGACAGCAAATCGCCCGCCGCAGCGCGCTCAAGCGTCTAGCGGAAATCGAGGATGTGGCTAACGCAGTCGAGTTTCTTCTTGGATGCAAATCGAAAAGTATTACCGGAACCGTCCTTACGGTAGATGCCGGCGCCACCGCATGACACACACCCGCACACAGAAACAGCGGAACGGCAGGGCCTCCGTCGCCCAGGCCTGGGTACGTGCGATCGAGATGACCGCCTCGATTGCGAGGCAACCGGATCGTATCTTTCCGAATGTGCTTGATCAGCGTGCGGCAGAATTCGCCGGCTCTCCGGCCTTGCTCTCTGAGCGGGAGTGCCTGACGTACGGGACCCTCGCCGAACGGTCCAACCGATATGCCCGATGGGCCCTTGCGCAAGGAATCGGCCAAGGGGAGACGGTAGGGTTGTTCATGCCAAACCGGCCCGAGTATCTGGCCGTATGGGCAGGTGTTACTAAGGTGGGCGGCGTAGTCGCGCTGCTCAATACCAATCTGGTGGGCCTGGCGCTCGCCCACTGCATTAATGTCGTCGAGCCGAAGCATCTCATCGTTGCCGCGGAACTTGCCGACCAGGTCAGCACGGCGCTGCCGCATCTTAAAGTTATCCCGGCTCTCTGGATCAGTGGCGCGGCTTCATCCCCTTCATTGGATCGGGAACTCGAACAGCATTTGGGCGAACCGCTGAGTGAGAACGAACGCCGCCCCGTGACCATCGAAGATCGAGCACTCTATATCTATACCTCCGGTACAACCGGCTTACCCAAAGCCGCCACTGTTACGCACGGTCGCGTGATGCAGTGGACTCACTGGTTTGCCGGAATGATGGATACCCGTCCGGCCGACCGCATGTACGACTGTTTGCCCATGTACCACAGCGTCGGGGGCGTCCAGGCCACCGGGGCGGTCCTGGTGGGTGGCGGATCGGTGGTTCTGCAGGAAAAGTTTTCGGCGCGACGCTTCTGGAGTGACATCGTTCGCTGGGATTGCACATTGGTTCAGTACATCGGCGAACTCTGCCGCTATCTGATCCACACTGAACCCACGCCATACGAGAAAGATCATCGGATAAGAATGGCTTGCGGCAATGGGCTCCGCCCCGATGTCTGGGATGAGTTTAAGAACCGCTTTCGAATCCCGCAGATCTTCGAATTCTACGCTGCTACCGAAGGCAACGTATCTTTATTCAATATCGATGGCGAGCCCGGTGCGATCGGCCGTATCCCGTCCTACCTTGCGCACCGGTTTCCGGCTGTTTTGGTGAGGCTCGATATCGAGAAGGGTGAACCAGTTCGCAACGAACAGGGATTCTGTATCCGCTCCGCTCCGAACGAAGTCGGTGAAGCTCTCGGTGCCCTTCGCAAAGACCAGTCCAACATTGGCAGTCGGTTTGATGGCTACACCAGCCGGGAGGCTTCCGAAAAGAAGATCCTCTATGATGTGTTCGAGCCCGGAGATGCCTGGTTTCGTACCGGCGACCTGATGCGAAAAGATGACCGGGGCTTCTTCTATTTCGTCGATCGGGTGGGCGATACGTTCCGATGGAAGGGCGAGAATGTTGCGACATCCGAAGTCTCGATGGCGCTTTGTGCATTTCGAGGTATAAAGGAGGCTAATGTCTACGGCGTCGCCGTCCCGGGCGCTGACGGCCGCGCCGGCATGGCTACACTGATCGCCGGAAGCGATCTGGATTTGACAGCCCTCCGCGCTCATCTGACCAACCGGCTCCCGTCGTATGCGTGTCCGATGTTCCTCCGTATCCGCAGCGAGATGGAAGTGACCGCCACATTCAAGTATACGAAGTCCGATCTCGTGCGCGAAGGTTACGACCCCTCGGCGAGCGCCGATCCCATTTATTTCAACGACCCGGTGCGCGAAATGTTCGTGAGGGTTGACCAGGTGCTCTATCAACGCATTCAAGCCGGTCGGATCAGTCATCGCCAACGTGCTCTGAATTCAGAAATTATCCCGGTCCGGAATCCGAATGACCTTACAGCGGAGAAGGCTGCGGGGGTAGACGGTGTTTGAGCAGTTGCGCGATGTAATCGAGGCTATCCAGCCTCAGATCGCGAGCGGCCCGATTGTTCCGACGGTGACCATGGAGGAGATCCGCCGGCATCTGGCGCGCTATGACTTCTCGAGCCCGCTTGGCCTCGAAGAAGTTTGTGCCGACGTCGGACAGATGTTGCGAACCTGGCAGGTTCAGGTAACCCATCCCCGGTATTTCGGCCTGTTCAATCCGAGCGTAACGCTTGCCTCGGTGATTGCCGACACGATTGCCGCGATGTATAACCCGCAGGTTGCAACCTGGCGGACGTCGCCCGCAGCCAATGAGATTGAGAAGCATACTTTATCGTGGCTGCGCTGCAAGTTCGGTCTGCCTGCTAATACCAGCGCTACCTTCACCACAGGCGGAGCCGAGGCCAATCTATCCGCGACAGTTGTTGCCCTCACCAGGGCCTTCCCCGAATATTGCGAGTACGGACTCCGCCACCTGAATGCGTCGCCGGTTGTCTACGTGAGCAGTGAAGCTCACCACTCGTTTAATAAAATTGCCCACATCACCGGCCTGGGTCGCCGAGCGATCCGTCAAGTCGCCACCGATGGCGATCTGAAGATGGATCTCCAGGACCTTGCCAGACAAGTCCGTGACGATCGAAAGAACGGCTTCGCTCCTTTTATGGTAGTCGGAACCTGTGGAACGACGAGTGCGGGTGTGATCGATCCACTCCCGGCTCTAAGCCTCTTTTGCCGTTCCGAGAATCTCTGGTTCCATGCTGATGCCGCATGGGGAGGAGCCGCTATCATTTCGCCTGCCCTGCGGGACCATCTGGCCGGAATCGACAGCGCCGACTCCATCACATGCGACGCCCACAAGTGGTTTTCCGTGCCGATGGGAGCGGGAATGTTCTTTTGCCGCCACCCCGAAACAGTTAGCGCCGCCTTCCACGCTGAAACCTCGTATATGCCGCCACGGACGCCTGGGCCTGTTGTCGACCCGTACACCACGTCGATCCAGTGGTCGCGCCGGTTTATCGGTTTAAAGCTTTTCCTGGCCCTCGCGCATCATGGTGAATCTGGGTACGTCGAAATGATCGAACACCAAACTGGGATGGGTAACCTGCTCCGGGAATTGTTGGAGTCCACTGGGTGGCGGATCGTCAACAAAACGCCGCTGCCCTTGGTGTGCTTCACGCGCGATGGGCTCGACACGGCCCGGTTCTTGGCCTCTCTCTACGATCGGCAGATCGCCTGGATGTCGCAGGTTCAACTGGCTGGCGGCCAGTCGGTTCTTCGGGCATGCGTCACCAGTTTTCGAACCACTGCGGCCGATGTCGAAAGTGTCGTTCGTGAAATGAATCAGCTTATCTAATCTCATGTCTTTCAACCACGATTCGCCAAAATCGGGAACCGCTCCCCAGCAGCGGACCGAGAGTAAACCGATGCGCAGAGAGACCATCGCCATCCACGGCGGCTACGAGACTGATCCAACCACGAAATCGGTGGCCGTTCCCATCTATCAAACGGTTGCATATGAGTTCGACAGCGCCGATCACGGAGCCTCCCTATTCAACCTCGAAGTGGAAGGATATCGATATGGCCGCATCAGCAATCCGACCACGTCGGTGCTCGAGCGGAGAGTTGCGGCGCTTGAGGGCGGCCTCGAGGCCCTGTGCGTAAGCACCGGCCAGGCGGCGATCAATTATGCTGTTTGCAACGTAACGGAACTCGGCAGCAACATTATCTCCGTTCCGCAGTTATACGGTACGACTCACACGCTGTTCGCTCATCTTTTGCCCCGGCAGGGAGTCACGGTGCGCTTTGCGGAAGCGGACCGCGCTGAGGCTATCGAGACCTTGATTGATGAGAACACGCGGGCCATCTATGCCGAAACCATTGGCAACCCTGCGGGAAACATCTGCGATGTCGAAGCCTTGGCTCGCGTGGCCCATAAGCACGGTTTGCCGTTGATCGTCGACAACACGGTTGCCACGCCCATGTTGCTGCGCCCAATCGAGTATGGCGCCGATATTGTGGTGCATTCCCTGACTAAGTTCATGGGCGGGCACGGTACGACCATGGGTGGCGCGATTGTCGACAGCGGAACCTTCCCATGGAAGGAGCATGCCCGGCGCTTTCCCATGTTCAGCCAGCCGGATCCCTCCTATCACAACTTGGTCTATACCGACCATTTCAAAGAAGCCGCATACATTGGGCGTTGCCGGAGTGTGTACCAGCGAACCACCGGGGCGGTCTTGCCGCCGCTCAGCGCTTTCCTCCTGCTCCAGGGAATCGAAACGCTTCCTCTTCGGGTCGAGCGTCACATCCAGAACGGAAAAAAAGTAGCGGAGTTTTTGCGCCAGGATCCCAGGGTCGAGTGGGTAAACTACGCGGGCTTCGCTGACAGCGCTCATTATCCGCTCGCCAGAAAGTACCTGGCCGGCCATGCCTGCTCGCTGATGACCTTCGGAATCAAAGGGGGCTTCGAAGCCGCCAAGACCTTTTATGACACGCTGAATTTGATCAAGCGTCTGGTCAACTTGGGTGATGCCAAGTCCCTGGCCTGCCATCCGGCCTCCACTACCCACCGGCAGATGTCGGCGGAAGAGCAACTCCGGGCTGGCGTCACTCCCGAATCGATTCGGCTCAGCATCGGCATCGAACATATCGACGACATCGTCGCCGATCTCGATCAGGCTCTCGGCGCAGCTCATCAGGCCCAACGTTCAGGTTCTGTCAGCCTGATCTTTTCGGAGGAGTCCTGATGCCCGTCTATTTGAAACACTCGCAACTTCTTTGCGGCAGTGCGGTCGCGGACATGCGGCATGCGCCAAAAAATTGCATCAATGTCGGCATCATCAACAATATGCCGGATGGGGCGCTGAAATCGACCGAGCGCCAGTTCTTGAACCTCCTGAACACCGCTGCCGGCGCGCTAGCCCTTCGTGTGACGTTTTATGGATTGCCTGAGGTCTTGCGGTCAGATTCCGGCCGGCGTCATATGGATGGCTTCTACTGCAACATCCAAGATCTTTGGGACCACCCCCTGGATGGACTCATCGTCACCGGAGCCGAGCCGCGGACTCCAAACCTGCCGGATGAACGCTATTGGACCAAATTGACTGAGCTCGTTGAGTGGGCCGAACAGAATACACATTCGAGCCTCTGGTCCTGTCTCGCCGCGCACGCGGCTGTTCTTCATCTCGACGGGATTCAACGCCACCGCCTAAGACACAAGCGGTTCGGCCTGTTCTCATGTTCTCAAGCGTCGGAGCATCGCCTCTTAGACGGAGTTTCGGCGCGTTTGATCATGCCCCATTCACGATGGAATGAATTGTCCGAAGCGGATCTGAATAAATGCGGGTATCAGGTCCTTACACGCTCTGAACAGGCGGGAGTCGATGCGTTCGTCAAGCAAAGAAAAAGTCCGTTGGTCTTCTTCCAGGGGCATCCCGAATACGACGCGAACACGCTTCTGCTCGAATATCGCAGAGATATCGGCCGCTATCTCAGAGGCGAGGTGGAGGCGTATCCTGTTATGCCCCGATCCTATTTCGATTCGCAAACTGAGGTCGCGTTCACCGCGCTGCGAGAGCGAGCCCTTAGTGATCGGCGCGAAGGACTACTTGAGGATTTCTCGCCTGCTCTACTGGAAAACAAACTCCAGAACACATGGCGTTCAGCGGCGTTAGGGATCTATCAAAACTGGCTGGCCTTTCTAGCCGATCGCAAGCAGCAACGGGTCATTACCCGGAGACCTCAACAGCAAGCAGCGCCGGCCGAGCTCGTTCATCGGCGCACTTTCGCGGCAGGCGCCGATTAGTTTCCGATCACGACTGGTTTTGAACAGCCGCTCCCGCAGGGGGTCTGCGCAGCTACACGCCGAGCACAGCTCTAGACGAGTCCCGGGCCACGCTCACTAGCCGATCGACTTCGCCTTCGGTAATCACAAGCGGTGGCGCGAAGAAAACCGAGTCGCCCAGCGCGGGATGAGGGCCGCCCGCGCGTAGCGTCCGCGTAATGACCCCGCGGTTTGCCATCTCCGATTGAAGCCGCGCAGCGAACTTTCGATCGCTATCGAGATTCTTTTTCGTCGCGCGGTCTTCTACGAACTCCACAGCTGTTAAAAGCCCCTTCCCTCCTCTGATTTCTCCTGCGTTCGGGCAGTCGCTGAATGCCGATAGTAGCCCCTCGTGTAGGCGTCTTCCCATCCTTTCGGCATTCTCACAAAGCCGTTCGCTCTCGATGATCTCGATGTTCTTCAGCCCGACTGCGCAACAAGTTGGGTGCGCCGAGTAAGTGTATGCGTGCATCCACCGGTCTTCCGGCTTCACCGAGTCCATCGTCTCCTTGATTGTCTTGCTGACGATGATCCCTCCCAGAGGAAGATACCCGGATGTAACTCCCTTGGCAAACGAGACTATGTCAGGTTCCACATCCCAATGCGACAGCGCAAACCAACGTCCCGTACGCCCAAATCCGGTGATCACTTCGTCCGCAATCAGCAAAACTCCATGTCGCGTGCAGATCTCGCGTACCAGAGGCCAGTAATCGTCGGTCGGATATATTACCCCGCCGGCGCCATGGATCGGCTCTGCGATAAATGCCGCCACAGTATCCGGTCCCTCCCTGAGGATCGCCTGCTCGAGTTCACGCGCCGCCGCTTGCCCGACCGTTTCGCCTCTCTGCATCCCCTGGAAGCGGTATGGATAGCACGTCTGGATGTGAACGAAATTCGGGACCCGTGGTTCGAACATTTTCCAATAGGAGCCCATTGACGTGGCACTCATTGCCTGAAGCGTCACGCCGTGGTATCCCTGACGTCGTGCAATGACTTTGATTTTATCGGCCTTGCCCTGCGCCTTCCAATAGAAGCGCGCCGTCTTCAACGCGGACTCGTTCGCTTCCGCCCCACCCGATGTGAAGAACACGGCCTGCATGTTGCCGTACGCCATTTCCACCAGACGATTCGCCAGTCGGATCGCAGGTATGTTGGTCGAACCTGCGTACCCAGAAAAATAGGCCAGCTCCTTGAGTTGCGACGCCGCTGCCTCGGCCAGTTCGCTCCGCCCGTGACCGACGTTCACGTTCCAGAGACCCGAAAGACCGTCGATGTACTCGCGCCCGCAGATGTCTTGCACTACCGAGCCGCGCCCGCGGACATAAATGAGAGGTTCGGCGTGATCAGTGGGATGATGTAAGGGATGGATCAGGTGCTCCTGATCCGCTCTGATGAGTTCGTCGGCAGATAATGCCATTACTTCCTCCGGGATGGTCCACTCCTGCAGACGCTTCGGAGCACTCGCCGAAACGCCCGAAGCAAACTATCAGTCTTTGTTTCATCCACACAAAACAGCGTATCACGTCATTAATTCCATGCTCTTGAAATGCAACCTTCCGAGGCCGTCGATTAACAGGAACCTGCCGGCGAGACGCCGCGTAAGTCCCCTCTCGAATTCTGCGCTGTCATAGACGTGTCGTCCAAACCAGTCATTGATTTAGTGGGCGAGGCATTGGCGCTCCCGGGCTTCGAAATGAGCACCCACGCTTTTAGGCTCATGTCCCCTTCACCACTGCGGGTGTTCTGGCCGCCGCTCCTGATCTAGATTCGGCCGGCAGGCGCCTGCTTGCAATCCCGCTAACCCTTGTTTTCGCACGCCGGCTTCTTCAATCTCTTTTGTCTGATCCTGCTCGCGTCGACCTCGCGGGCTGGTCATCTCCCGCGCTTCTCGGCGCACTGCAGATTCGTGGCTCATTTGGGTTGTCCAAATCACTGCTGGGGCGGGATACTTACGGCCGCTTTCGCCCACCCCGTCGGTCTTTCGAGAGCCGTCCGATTTACTACCCAGCAGGCTGTCGTGAGCCTCTGACTTAGCCGCCCCGGGTCTATTCGTAGCGCTGACGTCCCTTTTTGCCTCGGTTCCAGCGCAATCGCTGGTTTCGCGCATCATGTGCACAGATGTGCGATTGGTACGAGGCTGGGCGGCGTCCGGTTTCCTGTCCGATAATGCTCGGTAGAGCCGCCGCGTTTGCCCAGAAATTCAGGACTTCTAGTACCATTGCTCCGTCGGGTTCTGTGGCAGTTGGGCTATTATTGAGAGGAAATCGAGAAGGCTCTGGAGAGGACCGCATGAAAGGTGTCGTGCTGGCCGGGGGTACGGGAAGCCGGCTGTTTCCGCTGACGAAGATCACCAACAAGCACCTGTTACCGATCTATGATCGGCCGATGATTTACTATCCGATCCAGACGCTGGTCGATGCGGGAATCCGGGATATCCTCATCGTCACGGGTGGTCGCAATTCCGGAGACTTTTTGCGGTTGCTGGCCAACGGAAAGCAGTTCGGGTTGAAGCACATCAACTACACCTATCAAGAGGGCGAAGGTGGGATTGCCGACGCTCTGGCGTTGGCCGAACACTTCGCCGACGGCGAAAAGATCTGCGTCGTGTTGGGCGACAACATCATTGAAAAAGATATCCGCGCGGCCGCCGATCGCTTTCGGCAGCAGCCGGCGGGCGCCCACATTCTGCTCAAGGAAGTGCAGGATGCCGAGCGGTTCGGAGTGGCGGAAGTCAGCGGCGACCGGATCGCGAGCATCGAGGAAAAGCCAAAAGCGCCCAAGAGTAATTACGCGGTGACCGGTATCTACATGTACGACCCGACGGTCTTCGACAAAATTAAAACTCTGGTGCCCTCGGGGCGCGGAGAGTTGGAAATCACCGACGTGAACAATGCGTATATCGCCGAGGGCACGATGAGTTTTTCGTACCTGGATGGATGGTGGACGGACGCCGGGACCTTCGACTCTTTGCTGCGGGCGGCAAACCTGGTGGCTAACTCAACCGTTCGTCAGACGGAACTCGGAGTCCCTATCATGGAAGGAGTGGCGTAAACTCATGGCGGCGGAGAAAATCGTCCTATCCGGTCGGCGCGTTGCTTCCGCCGGGTCCTTAGAGTTGGTCCTGCCCGAATGCGAAAAGGGTTTGGGTAAAATCATCGGCTCCATCGATTCCCCCGACTTGATCGCCGGTGTTCGTCTGGCCCAGTTGTCCGTCTACCCCGACGATCGCGGATATTTCATGGAGGTGCAGCGCTTTGGTCGGGGGCTCGCCGAGGATTTTCCGGCTGCCACCTCCCAGGTCTCTGCAGCCTTGAACTATCCCGGCAGCATCAAGGCTTTCCATTATCACCTTCATCAGACCGACTGTTGGACCCCTGTCAAAGGCCTCCTTCAAGTCGTCTTGGCGGACTTGCGGGCTGATTCTGCTACCTTCGGTTTGCGCAACACGCTCTATGTGGGCCCTCTGCGTCCCTGGCAAATCCTCATTCCCCCCGGTGTCGCGCATGGGTATAAGGTCATTGGGGGACAGGAAGCATTGTTGGTTTACATGACCGATCGTTTCTACAATCCTCAGGATGAAGGCCGAATCCCGTACGATGACCCCTCGATCCACTACGATTGGGAAACGCAGCACAAGTAGCCGGCAGCGGACAGCAAAATGAAAATTCTCGTAACAGGTGGAGCGGGGTTCATCGGCTCCGCATTCGTACGGATGGTGGTTAGCCAAACCACCCACCAGGTTGTAAACCTCGACAAGCTGACCTACGCGGGGAACCTCGAAAATCTGATCTCGGTGGAAGACAGTGACCGCTACCGGTTTGTCGAGGGTGACATCTGCGATCAGCGGCTGGTCGAAGCTCTCTTTCGGGACGAGGAGCCGGATGCGGTGGTGCACTTCGCCGCCGAATCGCATGTCGACCGCAGCATTTTGTCTCCCGAGCCGGTGATTCGAACGAACGTCTTCGGGACGTTCACCCTGCTGGAAGCCGCTCGCAAATTCAAAGTCGGCCGCTTCGTCCACATTTCCACGGACGAGGTTTACGGCAGCCTCCAGCCACCGCACGAAGCCGCCGAGGACTACCCGCTGAACGCCAGCAGCCCGTATTCAGCATCCAAGGCGGGATCGGACCTTTTAGCGCGATCGTACTTCGTCACCTACAAGATGCCCGTCGTAATCACCCGTGCGTCGAATAATTATGGACCATATCAGTTCCCCGAAAAACTGATCCCCTTGATGATCGCCAATGCCTTCGAGAACCGGTCGTTGCCGGTCTACGGAGATGGCCAGCAGATCCGCGATTGGCTGTACGTGGATGATCATTGCCGCGGAATTCTGGCTGTGCTCGGGCAGGGCCGGGACGGCGAAGTCTACAATATCGGCGGCAACCGCTCGCTACCCAACCTGGACGTCGTACGAAAGCTCCTGGCCCTGACAGGTCGTCCCGAGAGCCTCATTGAATACGTCACGGATCGGCCCGGCCACGACCGGCGTTACGCGCTTTCGAGCGAGAAGCTCATGCGCGAGACGGATTGGCAGCCGCAGACGGATTTTGAAACCGGGCTGGCCCGCACAATCGAGTGGTACCGGACTAATCCAGAATGGGTCGCTCGCGTTCGCACTGGCGCGTACCGCGAGTATTACGAACGAAACTACGGCCACCGCGCCGTAGCCGTCTCCTGATTATCGGAAGGCGCACTGCCCCAGGCAGCACCAAGCAGATCTTCCAAAAACCCGGAGGTCGCGGTCATGCAGAGAGTTCTCATCCTCGGCTCGAAAGGTACGCTCGGCACTCAACTCCTGAAATTGTATCCGTCTGCGATGGGGTGGGACCGTGACGATCTGGATGTCACCAATTCTGACGCGCTACGCTCAAAAGTCGCGGCGCTCAGTTTCGTTCCCGATGCGATCATTAATTGCGTCGCCTTCAATGACGTGGATGGAGCCGAGGATCGCCCCGAGCAGGCGCGCGCCCTCAACACCGATTTTGTGGGTGCGCTGGCGGAGTTCACAAAAGAGCTAGGCGTCCCGTTGGTCCACTACAGCACGAACTATGTATTTGATGGCAGAAAGGGTGAGTACACCGAAAGCGACACACCTGCGCCTATTTCAATCTATGGGGAATCCAAACTGGGTGGTGAGCAGTTGATTGCCCGCGCAGCGGGCCAAACCTATATTGTTCGCACGGCCGTGATTTTTGGGCCTAAAGGGGCTAGTGACCTTTCGAAAAAGAGCTTTGTCGATCTTATGCTGGACCTATCGTCGAAGCGAGACACAATTCAAGTCGTGTCCGACGAGGTTAACAGCATAACGTACGCAGGCGATTTAGCGGCTCAGACCCGCGACTTGCTCGCGGCCCGTCCCGCGTCCGGCATTTACCATGCCACTAATATCGGGGAGGTCAGTTGGTTCGACTTTGCCAAAGCAATTTTTAGCCTCATCGGCAAAGATATAAATGTCGTTCCTGTTCCTTCCACGCATTTCCCACGAAAAGCCAAGCGCCCGCCTCGCGCAGTCCTTTTGAACACCAAATTTAGTCCGATGCGCGACTGGCATACTGCCCTGGCTGAATTTCTTCGGACCGCAAACCGGGCTTGACTGGCAGAATCATTGAATCCACTCACTAAACGAGATCCCACAACCATACGGGTTGTGGTCTGTCTGCTCGTTTTGCTCGGCGTTTTTTATGCCGGCTTAAACCCATTTCACGCTCCGCCAAATGCCGTAACGTGGATGTCCGGGATGGACGGCTTGCGCTTCGGTCGTTTTGGGACAGTCGTGAGTGAAGCCGTTGTTCCACCATCCACTACGGGCGGACGCACTCTTGAATTTCGTGCCGAGCCAAGGGTAACCGAGGACAGCAATACCTTCCTGGCTTTTTACAATCCTATCGAATCCCGAAACTTCTCCATCCATCAATCAGAGGCAGATCTGGAGTTACGCGTGGCCTCGTCTTCCGCATGGCGTCCCGCCAGCATATCAAGGCTTTATATCCCTGATGCCTTTCGGGTCAGAAAACCTTCATTTTGGGCGATTATTGCGGGACCCTCTGGCACTTCGATCTTCAGGGATGGCGGGTATGTAGCCAAGATTCCGAAGGCCTTCATTTCCCAGAAGGAATTTAGTGGCAGGGTTGTCATCGGAACCTCGCCAGCATTCAACGACCCTTGGCTGGGAGTTGTGACGGGTATTGCAGTCTACGACCGTGAACTGACATTCCGTGAGATCGAACGCCATGAAAGAACGTGGATAGCGTCCGAGAGGCCTGATCTGCAGCCTACCGACAATTGCAAGATGCTGTATCTCTTTAACGAGCGCGGCGGCAGCGTTGTTCACAACAGAGTTGCGGATCGACCGGACCTTGATATTCCTGTCAACTATTCGATATTGAATCAAACTCTCTTGGACCCGGTCTGGAGAGCGGCCAGTTGGTCGCGATCCTTCTGGACCGACATGTTCATCAATATCGTCGGACTCATTCCTTTCGGATTTCTATATTCCTCTTACTTTTTCGGGATTGGATTTCATCGGCCTCGGCTGGCCGCGTCCGTCTTTGGCGTCATGATCAGCCTTTTCATTGAGATCGTACAATCTCACCTGCCCACCCGCGATTCAAGCATGTCCGATGTGATTGGCAATGCCGCAGGGACGTTTCTGGGCGCTTGGCTTTACAGGGGCACTGCCGCCCAAGTGGTTGACCAAGCCCTGAATCGCCTCGCTCATAGGTAACACCGGCGCTGACATAAGCAACCCGCTTCGCGATCCGCCCCAGCACGCCATACCTCCGGTCTTTTTGCTGGATTCCTGCTATGATGGTGGGCAAAGAAAAGGCGAAGCATGGAGGATCTCCAGCAACAACTCGCTGCGCTTCGCCGCCAGATCGCCCGCATTGACCGGAAGTACGCTGAGCCAGCTCCCGCGAAGCCCGCTCCATCCAACCCCGGCCGCTTCATTGAGGACCTGCTGACGGGCGAGGTGGTGCGTACGGCGCACGGCGAGCATTTCGAAGCCGAGAAGCTCTGGGAACGCCACCGCCGGCACGGCAGCGTGGATATTGCCGATCTCGCCGGCTTGCCCGAAGACCTGCTCGACTCGCTATCGGGAGGCGCGATTGCTCGGGCTCATCCCGCTAAGTGGGCCTTCCTCGACACCGAAACGACCGGCCTCGCGGGAGGCACGGGAACGTACGCTTTTCTGATCGGCGTCGGCTCCATCGCTGCCGAAGGGTTCCGGCTGCGCCAGTTCTTCATGCGCGATTACGGCGAGGAGGAGTCCCTGCTTGCTCGTCTTTCCGAGCACCTGGCTCAGTTCGACGTGCTGATTACGTATAACGGAAAGGCCTACGACCAGCCGCTCCTTGAGACCCGCTTCCGTATGTCGCGGGCGCTGCATCCCTTCGATCGTCTTGAGCACCTCGACCTCTTATTCGGCGCGCGGCGCCTCTGGAAACTGCGCCTGGAAAGCTGCCGCCTGATGGATCTTGAGTACCAGATTCTCGGAGTGGAACGCCACGGCGACCTGCCGGGTGAGATGATTCCCTATTACTACTTCGACTACCTCCGATCGCAGCAGGCGTTCCGCCTGGTGCCTATCTTTCACCACAATGCGATCGACATTCTTTCGCTCGCGTGCCTGACGGCCATTGTGCCGCTCGCCTTCCGCGCTCCCGAATCGGTGGCGTTCCGCCATGGAGCGGATTTGATCGGCTTGGCGCGCTGGCTGCTTGCCGCGGGACGGGACGAAGAGGCGCTCCGCATGTTCCGGCGCGCGGTCGATTTAGGCCTGCCGGATCCCGTCCTCTTCAAGACGCTCTGGGATGCGGCGCTACTAGAAAAGCGCCTCGGCCACACCGAGGCGGCTCGGACTGGCTTTGCGGAACTGGTTGCCTCCCGGAATCCCTATCGCGCGCGGGCATACGAGGAACTGGCGAAACACTACGAACGTTGCGAGCGCGACTATGCGGCGGCCCTTGAGATGACCCGTGGCGCGCTCGCCCTGGACGACACACCACAGCTGCGACGGCGCCAGGAGCGGCTAACCGCGCGGTTGAGCAAGCTCCGCTTTCGCAAGTTTTAAGAAGGTGCCGGCGGTTGAATGCAGGCGGTCAAGCCGCCAGCAGGCCGAGACCACCGTGCTCAACCGACCCAGCGAGCGATAGACAACACCGTTCCACCGGAAACGCTGCACACAGCCGGGCGCGAGCGAAACCCCCATACCTGCTTCCACGAACGAAACGACGGTTTGCCACTGCGTGGCTTCCTGGACGACCCGTGGCGCAAAACCGGCGGCCATGCAGAATCCCAACAGTTTGTCGTAGAACGCGGGCCCGAGCTGGCGCGGGAAGAATACGAAAGGTTCAGCGTGCAGCGAGGCCACTGTCAGCCCTTTGCGCGCGGCCAGCCGGTGAGATGCCGGCAAGACTGCGACCACGGCCTCTTCCAGGACGACCCGCGAAATCAGCGGAGCTTCAGGCCGTGTTTCGCGTAGAAATCCAAGATCGATGTCTTCCCGCCGCACGGCGTCTTCAATCGCGCTGGTCGATAGCTCTCGCAGAGTGAACTGAACAGCAGGATAGAGCCGCCGATATTTCCGGATCGCGCCTGGTAACCCCGTCAACAGAACCGAGGGCGGCGCGCCGACCCGCAGCCGGCCTGTTTCGCCGCGCGCCGCCCGGCGGGTGATCTCGATTGCATGCTCCACCTGGGCCAGGATGCGGGGGGCCTCTTCCAATAAAGCGGCGCCGGCTTCCGTCAGCGTAGTTTTGCGGCCGCGATCAAACAGCCGGCAACCCAGGCGGGCTTCGAGTTTCTGGATCTGTTGTGTGAGCGGCGGCTGGGCAATGCCCACGCGCTCGGCGGCCCGTCCGAAATGGAGCTCTTCGGCCAGGGCAAGGAAGTAACGAAGCTGGCGCAGGTCCGGCGTTTTCATATGAAAATTATATCGATATAGCAATCTATTCCTATTGGACGTATCTCGCCTTCAGGCCCTATTCTGGGTCGCATGACTGAAGAGTATGTTCTCCCGATTTATGACAGGTACCCGTTAGCGGTTGAATCCGGCCACGGCTGTTATGTGTATGATGCCGCGGGCCGGCGCTATCTCGACATGATTTCCGGGATCGGCGTCAACGCGTTCGGTTATTCGCACCCGAGGATCACAGCGGCGCTGCTCGAACAGGCGGCGCGGTGCGTGCATACGTCGAACCTGGTTTATAACCGCTTCCAGGGTGAACTGGCAGCCAGGCTCTGCCGTATCAGCGGGTTGGATCGTGCGTTCTTCAGCAATAGCGGCGCCGAAGCTATGGAAGCGGCGCTGAAGACGGTGCGCGCCCGCGGGCAATCGATGAGACCAAGAAGAACGGAATTGGTCGCCCTGCGGGGTTCCTTTCACGGGCGCACACAGGCGACCCTGGCAGTCACCGGCCAAGAGCAATTGCGCCAGCTTTTCGAACCGCTCGGCGCATCCGTTAGGTTCATCGACCCGAACGATTATTCTGCATTGGAAGCAGCAGTCGGCAAGGAAACGGCTGCGGTGGTTCTTGAACCGGTACTGGGCGAAGGCGGAATTTATCCGCTCGAGTGCCGGTTCCTGAGGCGTGCGCGCGAATTGAGCGCACGCTGCGGCGCGCTCCTGGTGGCCGACGAGACGCAATCCGGCCTCGGCCGCACCGGGAAGTACTTCGGATATCAGTGGGCGGAAATCCGGCCCGATCTCGTGGTCACAGCCAAGCCATTGGCCGGCGGACTGCCGCTCGGCGCCACTCTGTTCACGGAGGAGGCGGCGCAACACCTGCCACTTCATTCGCATGGAAGCACGTTTGGCGGCGGCCCGCTGGCGTGCCGCGTGGCGCTCGAGTGCCTGACGCTGCTGGACGAGTACCTGCCGCGAATCGGAGAGATCGCCGGTGAATTCCGGGCGCGGCTGGATGAACTCATATCGCGGCATCCGGTCGTTACCGGGATTCGGTCCAAAGGCTTGATGTTCGGGATTCAACTGTCGGGGCCGGGCCGTCCTTACGTCCTGGCCGCCCTGGAGCGTGGACTCCTGCTGAACTGCACTCAGGAGAATGTGTTGAGGCTGCTGCCGCCGTACCTCATCGGACGAGAGGAAATGGATGAGGCGATACGACTACTGGACCAGGCGCTCAGCGCGGTACCTTCGGGTCGGACACTTCTGTCCCCAACCCGGCGTACGCCTCTTTCACTTTGACTACTTTGCTGCCTTCGAAGGTCACAAACGTGATGCGTCCCGGGGGCATGCCGAACACCCAATCTTCGGTGTCGACTCCGTCATTGCTTTGACGCTCCCGATGTTGGGGCCGGCCCATCGCCAGCACCACCTGGTCCCGGTCCATGCCAACGGTGACGCGCTTGTCGTGAATCGCCTGCTTGATTTCGGGCGGCAGGGTGTCCGAGTAGAGCTCGGTGGCGCTGCGCTTTTCGAAATCCAGGACCGGCGCCAGCATCTTCTTGACGTCGGCCGCCTTCATGGGCTCGAGCGGTTTGTGAAACAGGATGGCGATCGAGGTGCCGCTGGGTGCGTTGGAATCGCCCTGTGACACCGGCGCCGTGGTCCCACCCATGCCGACCTGCACGTGGTCGTACCAGTGGCCTCTCCCCTTCATACCGTGGTTGATCTCGAGTACGATTTTGTCTTCATCGAGATCGATCTTGGTGATTTGGACCAAGTCGCCGGAACGCGCCGCTGGGCCGCCGACCTTGGCCACGGCGTCCCACGCTTTCTTGTCATAGGTGCCGGTGGACTCAAATTCGAGCGGCTTCTTCGACCGCGGCAGCAGCGCTTTGACAGTGGCGTATTCGGCCACCAGACCACGGGTGAGCTCGATCCGGTCTTCCGTCGTCAGCTTATCGGCGGCTGGGGCCAGCCCCGGCAGCAGGCTCAAGAGCGCAACGGTGGCGAGGGTTCGCATAACGCGTTCTCCGCGGGCGGGTCCGTCAGCGGTGAAACCTGCCGGCGCAGCGGAGCTTTTGCGATCGCGACGAATAAAAGTACCAACACCACGGAAGTCAGTACGCTGGCCTCCGGGCCATACTCGCCGCCGCTCCACCACACGCCGGCGGTCCACACCATCTGGTGGCCCGTCACATCCATTCTAAGCCCGCTCACGTTGACGCCAAACAGGGGCAGTGTAAAATTCCAACCAAAGTGCAGCCCGATCGGCAGCCACAAGTCCCGTGTGCGGTAGTACGCATAACCAAAGAGAATGCCGAACCCCGCGGTGTTGACGATCCCAAGCCACACGGCGTTGGGGTTGCCCGTGTGCATCAAGCCGAATAGGGTGCCCACCGGGACAATTGCGGCAAAGGGTCCGGCCGCGGCGATAAGAATCTGCAACCCGTACCCGCGAAACAGAATCTCCTCGGCCGCGGAGCCGGCTGCCAGCACCAGAGTGACGAACGGCAGGGTACCGGCCGTAGGTGGTTCGGCAACCGGCGAAAAATGAGCCGCTCCCACCAGTAGCGGGGGCGCCAGCACAACCGATGCGGCGGCCAGGCCGCCGACGA
>Ga0070741_10001553_pt1 | contig 69186 bp, 54 predicted proteins | sample Coa_R1_4_FD_66440 | JGI IMG/M metagenome (GOLD analysis project Ga0070741, IMG submission 66440) | Surface soil microbial communities from Centralia Pennsylvania, which are recovering from an underground coalmine fire - Coalmine... | ecosystem: Environmental > Terrestrial > Soil > Unclassified ... | reverse complement strand
TCTCATCAAACTTTGAAATCAGATCCTCGAGGTTGTCTACGCGATAAACGTCGCGCCAACCGCCGCCGTCAAACGGTTTCATAATTGCCGGCATGCCGATGTAATCGACGATACCTTGCCAGTTCAGGGGATATTCCAGGTTGCGCAGGCTCTCTGAAACAACACCATCCTTGTAGCTCTTTTGTGGGAGCAGAATCGTTTTAGGAACCGCGACGTCGATTTTCGTAGCGAGTGAGTAGTTGAAAAATTTATCGTCGGCCGACCACCAGAATGGATTGTTGATTACCCGCGTGCCCTGCAATGCCGCCTGTTTCAGATACGCCCGATAAAATGGAATCTCGTGCGATATGCGATCAATGATGACTGCATATTCCAGCGGCTGGTCGATCCGAATTCCGCTTAGGGTAACGTATTCTGCAGTGACTCCTGATTCTCGACCATTGATTTCGTCGATCAGTGCGGGCGGAAACGACTGCTCGCGGCCGACGATGATACCAACTTTCATAGTGTGCTCCTCACTGGCTTTTTGATGGCTTGATGGAAAGTCGCGTTAAGATAACGTCCATCACAAAGACGTGTCAACTACGATATTGGAAATAGGTGTGGTTCAAGTTTTTGGCAACAAGATAACGCCTGCGTTAGTCGCCTTCAGGCGGCTTTCCCAAAGGGTTAATAGACCGGCTTGTTTTACAGCCGGGTAACAGCGAAGGCTTTTCTTCACACGGCGCAGAGAGCGTTCTTTCAAATTGCTTTAGCCGAATGATGGCTAAAGCCTGCGAATGGAAGCGCTCTGAAGCGCGCTATGCACAACGGGCACCGTCCCTCCCGCTTGTAAAAGACGCGGTCTAGTAACCCTAGCGGGAAAGCCTCGTGAACGAGGCTCTGAAAAGTATCAGAAGGGCCATTCTCCCCAAAACGTGAACCACACCCATTGGAAATACATACATCGTTATAGTCGTGGTTCTGCATCCAAAGCTCAGACGGGCAGACGTTCTGGTCGGCATTAGTCAATTAGGATGTGACACTTAGCTGTGTTATAATTTCGTTTACGATAATGTGCGTTGACTCCGCTCAGTCAGACTTCCGCACGTCTTCAATTTTCGGAGGTATATAGCGTTGCATTTCTTTAAGCACGGGCTAGTCCTGTCTTTGGTCATTGGTTCGTTTTTGGCATTCTCGTTCGGCGCTCAAAAGGGCGGCAAAAAAGGCGCTCCGCCACCGCCACCACCCGAGAAGGGTCAGGCACAACCTCAAAAAGGTCAGTTCAACGGAGACGCTATTGCTGAAGCTACCATCATAACTTACGGCGGACGCAATTCACTCGCATTGGTGAAAGTCAACGGAATAGAAAAAGATACTGTCCTGTTGCCAACGACCGGGGGCGACAAAGAAGGTCAGTTAACGACGCGCTTTGTTCGAAAGGAGAAATCCTGGCTGGATTTCAAACGTATAGACCTGACGATGCCTGATGCGGATGCATTAAGCCTTGGATTCAACGGCGCCAAGGTCTGGGCAACGCTTAATGGACTGGCAATTGAACCGAGACCTGAAGCCGAAAAGACATTCAGGGCCTCGATGATTCATAGCTACGATGCGCTTCTCCGTTATCGCGAGGACGGATCCAAGTTAGAGGCAAAGCCCAATCAAACCATCAAGGGTATCGAATGTTATGTTGTCGAGATGACGCACGAAGATGGATCGCACACAACTTTCTATGTCAGCGCCAAAACGTTACATATTCTTCATATCGAATACGAAACGCAGTTAACCAGCGATAAACCGACTAAATTCAAAGTGTCGTATTATGAGTACAGGACCGTCCAGAACGTGTTAGTGCCGATGCGCACAGAGATTTATGAAAACGGCGTCCTGACGCAAAAACTGACCACTACATCGATAACCTTTAACGTATCTATGGATGACGACGTGTTTAACCATTCTTAAAGAATTTTAATTGCGAGGCTCGTTATCGTCATCAGCAATTTCAGTAGAGTCTCTCTGGATTAATTCTCTTAAGCTGAGCCCGGTCCTCTGTCGGACCTGCTCTTCGAGAGCAGGTATGCCACTGAATGCCTGGTCCAGCATTATGCGTTCGACTCTCCACATCGGTATAAAAGCAGCGGTCAATCCCAGTCCTTTTTCGCCGGATTTCAGGCTAGAAAGCCAATCTTCAAATGCCGACAGATCGATACCGCAGATATTCGCGCCAGCAGCGGTGAGGTCGCATAGCATTCCCCATATCTTCTCGCGAGGGTTTTGCAGATATATAACGACCGTGTCTCCGATTGAAAGATTAGCCTTCATGAAATTCCTCTCCAATGAATTCTTTTCTACTTCGAAACCGGCTGTGATTTCAAATCCCAAATTTTGACCGTGCCGTCTTCGCCGCCGCTCGCCAGCAAAGCTCCATCCGGACTGATGTCGATGTGATTGACTCCTGTCGAATGCCCAATTAAAGTTCGAATTGAATCTCCCGTGTCGGTATTCCAGAGCCGGATAACCGGATCGACTGTACTCGCAGTAGCGATCAATGCTCCATTCGCAGCAACAGCAACCGATGACGTCACCAGTCGATGCGGCGCAAACGTCAAGAGTTCTTTTGCGTCGGGATACCGCCAGATTCTAACCCTTCCTTCGCGCTTTCCGGCAAGATCCCCAACGCTTCCGCCAGCAATAACCAAGCTTCGACCTGGATCAGACAACAGGCAATAAATCTCGCCGTTGTACTCGAAATGACTGTTCTGTGGCTTGCCGTCTGATCGACGCCATACTCTGATTCCGCTGCCACTGGAACCAGCAAGAACCATCTTGCCATCCGCTGACAATGCCACGGCATTTATGCGATCAAAGCTTCCTTCAAAAACGCCGCTCAATCTGGCTGTGGCTGTCTCCCAGATTTTAACTTTTCTGTCTTTTCCGCCTGTAACAATCCATTCACCGGTTGAATCAAACGACAGCGCCAGCAGAGATATATCATCAGCTTTAACTTGTTGTATCAGGCTATGCCTTGATAAATCGTAAATCCTCAGCAGACCAGTGTCGTCACCCGATGCTGTCAACCTGCCATCAGGTGAAACCGCGGCGGCTCGCAATTGAGATCCACCGCCGGATAATTCCCAGACCTGTTTTCGGGACTGAATATCCCACAAAATCAGTTTGCCGTCTTTACCGGCGCTCAATAACTGTTTCCCATCGGGAGTGAATGAAACGGAACTGAGGGGGCCTTTGTGCCCATCAAAAGTGGCAATTGAGAAGTCCGGAGCGGATTTTGGAACTGATTTGTTCTTACCGCAGTTAATAAACAGACAACAGGCAATCGACAGTGCGATCGTGAATGCGATCCGATCCATTAAAAAATTATAGATGGAGTTTTCTATTCGCGTGATTTTTCGTCGTCTCCCCGGGGTCATTTCCTCATCGCATGAGATAGATTTTAAATTGTTTATCATTGGTTTGCATCTCTGTGACCGAACCGATGCCAAAAACGTATTAAACTTTGGATAGCTACTGCTGGTTTTGCTACTCTTTCAACGCATGGTTCAGACGAAACGACCGAAGACACTCAGCCCAACGCCTGAAAGCATACCTGAGCAGGTCGTACAGCCGCATGCAAAAGTAAATAAAATTATTCTCGTCTGCTTTCTTTTATCGGGCGCCAGCGGGCTAATCTACCAGGTCGTTTGGCTCAGAATGCTGACCCTGATCTTCGGCGCGACATCATTTGCGATCAGCACGGTTCTCACTTCATTTATGGCTGGTCTTGCCGCAGGCAGCATTTATGCAGGTCGACGTACCGAAAAAATGCGCAGGCCGTTACTGGTCTACATACTGATGGAAGTAGGAATCGGGCTTTACGGTCTGTTGCTGCTTTTGATCCTGCCCGCATTATCGCCCATTTACGGCGCAGTGTGGCAGCAGTTTCACCTATCATTTCTGTTGCTGAGTTTGGTCCGCTTCGTCCTGGTTGCGATTGTCCTGCTGCCACCTACACTGTTGATGGGCGCAACGCTGCCGGTGCTCAGCGCTTACTACGCTCAATCAAAACAAAGACTGGCGCTATCGATTGGATCGCTCTATTTCGTCAACACGTTCGGAGCAGTTTTTGGGGCGGCGGTTTCCGGATTCTGGCTGTTGCCGATGCTGGGCGTTACCAAAACCGTTTTTGTTGCCGCGGGTTTCAATTTCGGTCTCGCGCTGCTTGCCGTAGTTCCCTTACGGTATTCGCCAGCCGTGAAAGAGATCGTCGACAAGATAAAAGAGAAACGGTCCTCGCGAAAAGTCGCAAAATTCACGCCAGCGCTGGCTGAGCCTCTCTCAAAATTCGCCATTAACGGAACGTTGATCGCCTTTGCAATCTCGGGATTCGTGGCACTCACCTACGAAGTCGTCTGGACCAGGATGTTGAGTCTGGTAGTCGGATCGTCCGTCTACGCGTTCAGCATAATGCTGACGACATTTCTCAGCGGGCTTGCCATTGGAACGTTGATAGCCTCGCGACTCGCTGATCGGTCACGAAAACCACTGCTGTTTCTGGCGCTGTTGCAGACGGGCGTCGGACTGTCGGCGATGTCGGGCTTATGGTTGTTTCCGGAGCTTCCCTATTGGTTCATCCAGCTATTCAAAGTCCTTTCGCACAGCCAGACGTGGATTCTGTTTGCGTCGAGATTTTTGATCGCGGGTTCGATTATCGCGCTGCCAACGATTCTGCTCGGAGCGGTGCTGCCTTTCGTTATCCGCATCGTCGAGCAAAACAAATGGTCAGTCGGCAAACTGGTCGGCGACGCATATACAGTTAATACGGTGGGCGCGATTCTTGGCGCTTTTTCGGCAGGCTTCGATCTGATTCCGCTGCTGGGAATGCGCAACACAATTACCGCCGCAGTCGTGACGAATCTCGTTCTGAGCGCTTTTCTGTTGTTTCTGCGCGCCGGCCGAAGCCGAAATCGGCAGTTGATCGCGGCGTGCCCGCTTTTGCTCATATTAATTTTGATCGGACGGCCGGACTGGAATACTGCTGTGCTATCCAGCGGCGTCTATCGTTATGCGCCGTCGTACGTGGATATGAATCGGCAAAAATTCCTGGATCAGGTCAGCGGAAAGAGCACGACGTTATTTTATAAAGAGGGACTGACGGCGTCCGTTGTGGTCCAAAAACAGAACGATCATTTAGTCCTGAAGGTCAACGGCAAGCCCGACGCTTCGACGGCGGGCGATCTGCCGACCCAGGTGATGGTCGGCGTAGTTCCCATTCTGATGCGACAGCAAACTGACAAAGCAATGGTCGTGGGAATGGGCAGCGGCGTTACCACCGGCGCGGTGCTGCAAACTCCGGTGAAAGAGGTCACGCTGGTTGAATTAGAGCAAGCAGTAGTCGAAGCCTCGCATCAATTCGATGATTACAATTATCGACCTCTGAATGATCCGCGACTCCATTTGGAAATAAACGACGGCCGCAACTTTATGGCCGTATCCCGCGAAAAGTATGACCTGATTGTTTCCGAGCCGTCCAATCCCTGGGTGACAGGCGTTTCAAATCTCTTTACTGAAGAGTATTTTCGGCTTGGCGCACAGCATCTGAACCCTGATGGATTGTTCTGCCAGTGGCTCCAGATATACGAAATGCCGGCCGATGACGTCAAAGTCCTGGTTCGAACCTATCACAAAGTTTTTCCCTATGTTTATTTGTTCCGCGCCGCCGAAGGTGATCTGGTGCTGGTTGGCAGCCTCCAGGATCGCAAGATCGATTTGAAGATAGCTGACGAAAAGTTCAAGGATCCTCGCATCGCCGCCTTAATGTCACGCATTGAAATCAACAATCCAGCCGAGCTGCTAACGCGTCTATACCTCGGGCCAAATGACATCGATCGCTATGCCGGCACCGGGCTGATTAATACCGACGATAACGCATACATAGAATTCCAGGCGCCGAGACAGGTTGGACTTTCAAATGATTCGACGGTCGATGAAAATGAAGCAGAGTTGAAAAAGGCCTATCGCACTAACCTTCAATACATCACTTCGCTTGACGATCCTGTCGCGGGTTCAAAGCTGCTTACAGATCTCGCCTTGGGCCGAGTTAAGCAAAACGATCTGGACGGCGCGTTGGATCTGGCCAAACAGTCTGTCGCCAAACTCGAGACGGCGCACGGCTATTCGGTTCTCGGAGAGATTTACCTGGCGAAGAACCAGGATGAAGATGGGATGAGATGCTGGACAAAGGCATTACAGATCGATCCCAACGATTTCACGACGCTGATCAACATTGCAGTCTATCATCTTGCAAGAAATGAATTTCCCGCCGCATTGCCATGGGTTGATCACGCTTTGAAGATCGATCCGAGCAGCGCCCGCGCCCATCACCTGAGGGCGGTAGCCCTGGAAGGCACCGACGATCTGAAAGGCGCGATCGATGAATACGAGCTCGCGGCCAAAGACGAGAAGTACCCAATCGTCATGCAGCGGTTCTATCTGCAGTACGGCAAAGCACTGAGAGATTATGGTCTGTACGTGCAGGCGGCGCAAACTTTGGAGAAGTATGTGTTGCTGCAGCAAGACGATTACGAAGGGCATTATGAACTGGCCTATGCATATCAAATAATCGGCGAGCAGCAGGATAACTCGAAGGCCATGCTCGGAGCGATCGATCAGTATAAAATGTGCACGAGGCTAAAGCCTGATTTTGCTCAGGCATATTTTGGGCTGAGCAATACGTTGCGACATCTCGGTCGAAACGATGAAGCCGACGAAGCGTTCAATAAGTTCAAGGCGCTAAAAACTTCGAAGCAATAGCCCGCGAGCGCGTTTCGTGTGATATACCTGATTATTCACTAATATTAATTTCGAGAGTATCTTCCTTGAGAAGCGTGCTAGACGCTTTCTCTTAAGAAACAATCTCCCGCCTTCAATCGGACAGTGCGTCGACGGCCTTCTCGACTTGCTTTGCCTGCGCTATTCTAACCCTTGCATGTCTTGGAGGCATGTTTCATCTTTCCATTCGCTTGCGAAGCATGCTGAGATAACCCCAGCAATATGGCAACGAAAAGCACATTGCGTAAATTAATTGACCGCCTGATCGACGATGACTGCTCAGGGATGGCGGCGGAAACGGCCTACAGCTTTATCTTTTCTTTCTTTCCCTTGTTGTTGCTCGCGGCAAGTTCGGCCAGTTTTTTCGGACACGGGGAACACACTGTTGAATCGGTCTCTACTGCGCTCAGTCGTTTTATGCCCGCCGAGAGCCACGATCTGATCCAGTCCTACGTCAACAGTCTGTTTGCCAGCGGCCCGCGTTCGGGATTGTTTTCAATCAGCTTGTTGTTGTTACTGTGGACAGGATCGTCGCTGATTTCTACGCTTATGAAATCAGTCAATCGAGCTTACCACATACCACCCGATCGCCTTCGACCCTACTGGAAAGAAAAGCTGGTCGCCATTGTGCTGGTGCCGATTACTTTTCTGCCAATCGTTCTCGCTTCAATAGCGGCGATAATTGGAAGCAGAGCCGCTGCCTTTGTCGGAACAGAGATTGGATTTGACATAGAGGCATCGGATCTATGGGCTTTAACAGAGTGGGCGTTGATTGTACTGGTCCTCTTTGTGATTATCAGTCTTCTCTACTACGTCAGTCCTTGCAAGAAACTTCGCATCAAAGAAGTGCTGCCCGGTGCGATTCTTGCGTCGGTGTTGTGGGCCATCATCACAGTCGGTTTCAATTATTACGTCGGCAGGTTCGGAAGTTATAACCGGATTTACGGAAGCATCGGCGCGTTCATCGTCCTGTTATTGTGGATGTACCTAACTTCACTGGCGTTCATCATCGGCGGCGAATTCAACGCAGTTCTGGAAGAAAATCCCTGATCATTCCGTCAATCGATTTGCATTAAGAAATTCATACTTCATTGATAGACCGTGATTACTGGAACCTTTATTTGGCAGCGGCGTCAAATAGAGCAACTTACTCTCAAATACCCGGTCGGTGCACCGACTTTTATGTCGGAATTAATTGAGAGGTTGAGGAGTGAGTTTTATGAGTGGTTCGATGGGATCTTTAAGACACCGCGGAACGGCACGCGTGTAATTGAGACTTAACTCAATCAGCGCCCACGCGTGTCGCTCCGCCGGTAGAGCAATGGCGCGGAAGCGGAAATCCTCTGGCTGTTGATGTGGGAGCAAACCAATCAAGGCCCCAAAGGTTTTGATTCCGCTTCATTTCGTCAGACGATCGACTGACGAATTACTTCTATCCCCGTTCTTTAAAGACCGTCAGATAAATAATTGGACCAATTATCGGAAAGAGCAGCACAAGGATGATCAATACGGCCTTGCTCGTGGTATCTCGATCCGATTTGGCGATATCGTAGATCGCCACGCCCGATAAGATCAGGGCTATTAGACCCAGTATGCTCATAATCTAAAACCCTCCCATCCGAATGACTGACATCAACTGAGTTTGCCGCGAACAAGCTCGCTGATCACTTTACCATCAACCGCCTGACCGGAAAGCTTTACCATTACCGCTTTCATCACTTTGCCCATATCTTTGATCGACGCCGCGCCGGTTTCCGAAATTGTCTCTGCGACTATTCGGCCCAGGTCTTCGTCGGTCAACGGTGGCGGCAAGTAAGTCTCAATGATCTTGATCTCAGCTAGCTCTTTACCTGCAAGGTCCATACGCCCACCAAGGATATATTGTTCCACAGAATCTTTTCTTTGTTTTATCAGAGAGGCCAGAACCGATTTGACTTCGTCGTCATTCAAATCATGACCGGCATCGATTTTGGTATTCAACAGCGCCGCTCTTACCATTCGCAGGGTTCCTGTTCGAACGGCATCTCTGGCCTTCATCGCCTCGTTCAGATCGGCCACGATCTGGTCACCTAAACTCATAGTACTCCAGCTCAAAAAACTTAAGGATTTTTCTTTGTCACGGTTCGCGGTCGCGTACTGGGCGCGTCCGTCGTTGATGTAGTGTTAGAAGCGGTGCTCTTTGTCAAGCCGAGCAGCTTTAATGCCTGTGCGGTTGGCAGACCGGTAGGCTTCATACCGTGAGCGCTCTGAAAACTCTGCATTGCAGTCTTGGTTGCGTCGTCGTACGTTCCGTTCTCTTCGCCTTTATAAAATCCCTGTGATGTGAGCGCGTGTTGGATCTCGACGACTCGGTTAGACGGGATTTCGGCTCCTGGTTTTGGCTTTGGCGGAGCTACGCGAGCATACATAATCCTGCCGCGCCGATCGCGCTTGACTCTTCCACGGCTATCACGAAGCGGAACCAATCTTCCGCCGCCCCCGCCGGTGTGAACTGCCACTGTCCGGCCGTGAATTCTTCGGTAAACAACTCTGCCACCGCGAGAGCTTCTTCCGCCGCGGGCGCTTCTGCCACCACGACCACGCGATCTGGATGCGCGACCGCGGCTGCCGCGGGATCTTGACGGGTGCTTGGCTTTGGCAAACGTTCCTGGCGAAGCCAGGGCCAATATCAAAATGAAAGAAAAAACGAATAATGCTACTTTCCGATAAATCCTGCTTTGTTTCATCTGAGGATTTCCCTCCGAAAATGTTTTATGAATGCCTGCCAGTGTAAAGAAGGGCTCGTTCAGAACTGCCGCACAACCCAACCGTGCATTGCTAAAAATCTACTGACGCGGCAATTTCCAGAATACAGCACCACCGCCTGCTGGACAAGTCTGCAAGTGCATCTGTTCACATTCAGATTTTTACCGAAACCAGATATTTGCGGAATGTTATGACGTTGTTCCTCAAGTTCGATTCATTCTTTACCGAAAAATATATACGCAAAGGAGTATTTGAAATGAATTGCCCCAAATGTCAGACAGTTAACCGGAACAGCGTTACATATTGCTTTAAATGCGGGTTTCACTTTAGCGACCGCGCAACAAACGTAAGCACAAATGAATACGTGTCCGTTGAACTACCTGACCCGCGACAGGAAACCGGCTATCGTCTTAATACCGGTTTGGCAACGATGTCCGTGATAATTGGCGTAATTGGTATTTTCACGTTTGGAATACTGGTGGTCGGCGCGCTGGCGGGTATCGTGATTGGAATCATCGCGCTTAATAACGCCAATAGAGATCCCTACACCTATGGCGGCAAACGAAGAGCTGTCGCCGGAATCATCGTCAACATTGTGGCAGTCATTATTACTCCGGTAATTGGAATTGTCGCCGCCATAGCGATACCTTCCCTGCTGTCCGCCAGACAGGCGGCGAATGAGTCCTCTGCGATCCGCAACCTCAGAACGCTGAGTCGAGCGGAAGAAATCTATATGCGCCAGAATGGCAAGGCCGGAAACGTGCCTGAGCTGGTCTCGGCTAAATTGGTCGACAGGTGGTGGATGACCAAACATATGGATGGATACAGTTTTGATGTGCGCGTGAACCGGGACGGATTTGAGGCCTTTGCCAGACCGGAAAACTACGGCGCCAGCGGTCACAGATCGTTTTATATTTCGTCGGAGAATTGGGAGATAATTCATGCAGCGGATAAACACGGGGCGGACTCTAACGTGAACGATCCCGTGCTGGGATTGCCGTCTACGCATCGAATCGATCCGAATTGACCGACGGATTTTCAAGGCTTTCGTTCAGAACCCCTCCAGAGCCTCGCCAGAACACTCGACCTTCTATTTTCCATTAAGTCCAGCTCTGTCTGACGACAGCGGCTTTGCCCTTGTAGTTCATAAAGTTGTAATGTATAAAAACATGTACGCACGAACTTTGCGTGAAGGCCTCGCAAACGAAACAACAAACTTTACAGGGTTAGGAACAAACTATGACTAAGAAGAATATTTCAATCTATCTTGTTGTGTGTGTGGTCTTGGCTTTTTCGGCTATCGCATTCGGGTTTGGCGATCCGCCAGCCGCAGGCGTTGCCGCACCTGATTTCAAGTTACCAACGACTGAAGGCGGTCCGGTCAGCCTGAAGGATTATAAAGGCAAATGGGTTGTCCTTTATTTTTATCCTCGCGATATGACCAGCGGCTGCACAATGGAAGCGCATAATTTCCAGGCGGATCTGGCGAAATATACGGCTCTTAATACTGTAATCCTGGGCGTCAGTGTCGATTCGGTTGATTCGCATAAGGAGTTCTGTACTAAAGAGAGTTTGACGTTCAAGCTTCTCGCAGACACTGATCATACAGTCACAGACACGTACGGATCATTGATAGAAAGCAAGAGTGGCGTTAAGTACGCAGCCAGAAATACCTTTATAATCGATCCAAACGGAAAAATTGCTAAGGTCTATTTGAAGGTCAATCCGATGGGTCACAGCGCAGAAGTTCTGGCGGCCCTGGCAGAATTGCAAAAGAAGTAAGACTTTAACGGACCTTATCAAGTGTTTATTACTGAAGGTCGACCGCTTCGCGTGATCGACCTTCACACCGCTTTCGCGATCCACTGTTCGTGTACTCTCTGAATGACTGCTAACAAACCGAGGCAGTCGGGTTTGGCTGCGTACATTTCCCTCCTCCGACGCAATAGAGATTTCAGGCGTTTATACACCGCACAATTAATCAGTCTGGCTGGTGATTGGTTCCTCACCGTTCCGCTCCTGAATCTGGTTTTACAGATGACGCATTCGGCAACTCTGGTGTCGGTCATGGTCGTCTGCCAAACGCTACCAATATTCATTTTCACTCCGTGGGCCGGGCACGCGATTGATAAAAGAGATCGCAAAAAATTGATGATCGCCATGGACCTGGGACGAACAGTCGCGGCGTTGCTGCCGCTTTTGGCAACCAGACCGGCGCTGCTTCCCTTCGCTTATGTTGGTGTCATTGCAATCAGTATTGGTGCGGCATATTTCGATCCCGCTTCGAATGCCGCTCTGCCAAATATTGTGGACAAGGAAGACCTGGGACCGGCGAACGTCCTGATGGGATCGACGTGGGGAACGATGCTGGCCGTCGGAGCTGCGCTGGGTGGCGCAGTTGCCGTGAAATTCGGCACGAATGCAGCGTTCATAACCGATTCCGTCAGTTTTTTGTTTTCTGCTCTGCTCCTGAAGAGCATAAAAATCCCGTTCAGCGAAGCGCGTCCGCACGGCGAACATATTCCACTGAAAAAGGCAATGCACGAGACCTACATCTACGCTAAGAGTCATCCAAGAGTACTTGCATTGTTGACTGCCAAGGGCGGTTTTGGGATCGGCGGCGGAGTCATCGTGATGCTGGCGATTTTCGGCAGCGCTCAGTTCGGAAAAGGAGCAGCAGGCGTAGGGTTTTTATATGCAATGCGCGGGCTGGGAGCATTGCTTGGTCCATTCATCGTGCGGGCTTTGGTAAAGGGCGACAATCAGCAGTACCGAACTATCGGCGTTTGCGGAATAGTGTTTGGTCTCGGCTATCTCGGTCTCGCATTTTCTCCAACACTAATGATCGCTGGAATTGCAATATTGATTGCGCATCTTGGCGGCGGCGCACAATGGATTACATCTACATACGGCTTGCAAAGAGAGACGCCCGACTACGTCCGCGGTCGCGTGTTTTCGGTTGATTATGGATTGATAACTTTGACTATGAGCGGATCGTGTCTCGCGGCCGGTTTCATCGCTGACAAAGTTGGTCCGGTGGCAACAACCGTGGGCGCGGCGATTCTCAGCACAATTTGGGGCGCAACCTGGACGGTCCTGACCTACAAACTATGGCGGCAGAAAAGTTCCGTCACGACGTAAACTTGCCTGTGAGACTGTTAAACGCCGCTTGAAGATCTCCCCGTATATCGCCGGGCTTGCCGTTTCCGATTTTTCTGTCGTCAACTTGAACTATAGGCAGCAATTCAATGGTGGTGCTGGTGATAAAGACTTCGTCCGATGCATAAATTTCGTCAGGCGTCAGATTCCGCTCAACGACGTTGTAGCCGCGTTCTCTTGCGATCTCTAAAACGACAGACCGGGTAATTCCCGGCAGAATTCGGTTATCTGATATTGGTGTAACAAGACTACCATCGCGCCAGGTGAAGACGTTGCAGGACGAGCCTTCGGTAACGAAGCCGTCCCGAACAAACAGGGCTTCAAACGCCCCTTCGCGGTGCGCGCGCTCTTTTGCCAGGACATTCGGTAGCAGGCAAATGGTTTTCAGATCGCACCGGGCCCATCGCTCATCCGGAAGCGTGATCAGGCTACCGCCAGTTTCGTATACATCGTCAGGTATCTGCCGGACAGCGCGAACACCGACGACTACTGTCGGTTTCACGTTCTCGGGAAAACCATGGTTTCGTCGAGCCGCGCCTCGGGTTATCTGGATATAAATCTCGGCATCTTTGATCTGGCTGCGGTCGAGCAGGTCGTTGCAGAGATTAGTAAATTCGGTTTCGCTCAGAGGCAGTTCCAGATCGATTGCGCTGGCGCTGCGATGCAACCGAGCAAGATGCCTGTCGAGAGCGAAAATGCGGCCGTTGTAAACCCTAGCGACCTCATAAACACCGTCACCGAAGTAGAAGCCTCGGTCCTCCAATGCCACAGTGGCGTCGCCAAAGTTCGTATATTCGCCATTGATCCATACAACACCGTTGACCGCATCTTCTAGTGGCATCTCGATCCCCTGTCTCCTATATAGCGTAGGCTTCCAGCCAGCGTAAACAGTTAGGTCTCGCTCTGGTCAATTCGTTACGCCCACCATCCAGAATTGCGCAGGCTGGAAGCCTACGCTACATGGCTAAAATGAAGCGTAGAACTTAACCGGGATATCCGCAACTGTCTTTAATCCAGGTTGCGCGTTTACCACCGCAGGAATTGCATTAACTACCGCTGCCGCCGTAGCTAAATCTCCGTGCGTTCCGCCCGGAATTGTTAACGTCAAATCAGGCTGGCCTTTGATTTTGATCGTGTCTGCCGGATCCTTTGCGCCCACATACATTCTCAATTCCAGGTAAAGCTTTTCTTCGCCATGATTGGTCGCTCGGCAAACCTGGCGTACACCGGCGACTTGGCCTTTTTTGACAGTCAGATATTCGGTAGTGACATCTGCTTCGGCGATTACGGGCTCGATGATTTCGGAAATATTGTCCACCGAAATTCCCATTCCATCCGCAATTAGTCCAGCCGATTCCGGCAAGCCGTGATGCTTAATGCGACCAGCATCGACTTCCTGTTTGAACTGCTCGCCGGTCATTCCGGCGCCGACTTTTTTCTGGAGCGGCAAGCGTCGCTTTGATGCATCAACCACTCGCGTGACGTGAACGGTGTCGACTTGCTGACATACCGATGAAAGAGTCAGAGCCAGCTTGTCCATCACAAATCCCGGGTTGACGCCAGTACCGTGCAACGTGACGTTTTTGGCCTTTGCTCTTCGGTCCAATTCAGCCGAAAGTTCAGGATATTTCCTTAATGGATATGACAGTTCCTCACACGAAGAGACCACATTGTGACCGGCGTCCAGGCAATGAAATAGTTGATCCTTAACATCATTCAGGTATGAAGACGTTGAATGGATAATAACGTCGGCATCCAGCGCCAGGACTTCATCAGCTTTATTGGAAATGATCACGCCAAGATCGCGATCAAGTCCGACGACTTTGCCCAGATCATTGCCCACTTTGGCGGGATCAACGTCTATCGCTCCAATCAGTTCCGCGTTTCCTTTTCGAGTGATGAGGCGCACGATCGCAGCGCCGATCGGCCCTATGCCGTATTGAATTATTCTAATGGCCATAATATCTCTCCAACCAATCCTTTATTAAAAACAGCGCTTATATCAAAAGTACCCACAGATCACAACCTGCGGCCGAATGGGAGGTGTTTAAATCAGAGCGAATGAGGATAGACTGGTTATTAAGAAACGAACGAGCCACAGGCGATGCCAAAGGACGCAGAGCTTTTAATGCTTTCCCTCTGCCACCTCTATGTTCTTCGTGATGAATTCTTCTTCTGTAAGTCTTAATTAGATGCGGATCAACTATTGTTGGAAGGCACCCAAAGCAAAGCTCGTCTCACGACGTGAATATTTTCGCGCTGCAATCCGACTTCGAAAGTGTCGCACTGCTGAACCATCTGCATATAGTCAGTGTAGAGCGAGTTCAAGGCGTCTTTGGCATCGCGCTCTACACGGTCTAATTCGTCCAAGAGGTCCTGATCAACATCGTCTGTAGCCATCGCAGCCGGTCGCGGCACCGGGTTTTGCAACACCATTCGGAATTTGCCGATAAACATATCGGCTAAGCCTTTTTCGCTGGCGGCGAACAAATCTCGCCAGTAGGCGAACATCTCTTCGGCTTTGTCGCCTTCCAGTTTCCGGCCTCGTCGCGCCTGGGCTTCCCTCAACTGCTCGATGGCAAGCTCGAATTTACCCAGCAGGCGCTTCAACTCGGGCTCGACCTTCTCAATCCCCATGTCGCCGATCCGAGCCATAAAGCTTTCGCGCGATTCTTTCGGTTCTGAATAAACTCCGAAATTTGCGTTGCGCAGAATGCCGTATCTGGCGGTTCGCACCAGGTGCTCGATCAGTTCTTCCTGTATTTCGTCGAAATAAGCCGAAGAGAAATCGTAACTGCCGGATTGGTAAGCCGCATCCGATGAAGCGATCCCGCCCAGCTCTTCCGCCTTCTTAATCTCGACTGCCGGCGATGACCAATCGATTGTGACCTGTTTCGTCGGATACCAGGCCGTGTAGTAGCGTTCGTCCGAATATTGGAAACCGGCACGTATACTGCGAAAGCTCAGCCGACACTCGACCAGCGCTGCAGGTCGATAAACGGATTTCGCCGGCAAACCCGATCCGCTGGAAGGGCGATACCACATTTGCGGTATCTGTCGAACATCAGTAACTGCTGAACGCTGGCTGTCCATTTTTAATCCCCTTCCGAAGGTGCAAAATCGAGGCGACGGATTATAACCGATGAACCCTGTTCAAGAAAACCGCCGAATTGCAGGCCGCGATGCACTGCCCAACAACTTTCATTAGAACCAGTCGTTTAACATCAACTACCTTATGTATTCTATCAAATGTTTTACAGCCGGCGTTTATCTTTTTGCGCTGACATTGTGGGTCAGCCACGGTAACTGGAATCGCTTGGATATTAAAATACTCTCGTTTATATTTACAAAGCTCAGCGATCTCGGTACCGGTTTAGAACTTTAATTTACGACCAGAACTCAGTTAAGGGGAACGATTATGAAAAACATTCTGTGCTCGTTTTTGGCTGTGATATGCCTTTCTTCTATTTGTCTTACGACGTCTGCCGTCCAGACGAAAAAGACTAAACACAAACCCAGCAAAGAGCACACAGAGGCTGTCAAGAAGTGTAACGACGACTACGCGGAAGCATTGAAAGTCGCGAGAGCGAAAAAGGGCAAGGAGCATACTGAGGCGGTAGCTGCGGCGAGAAACGACCGCAAACAATGCCTTGCATCAGCGCCAAAATAGTCTCAAAGCGCGACCACAAAAGGTCCACAAGCGCCGGAAAGAGTCTCAAATGCCACGGCTGAATAAAGCAGTCCCTACATTTATCGTGTCGGATGTAACGGCTACTACGAAATGGTATGCCGACAACCTTGGTTTTACGGTTCATCCCTTTCCAAAGGATCCGCCATATGTCTTCGCCAGCATCATAAAAGACGATATTGAACTCATGCTGATGCTGATCGACGACTATCAGAAACCCGATCTGTCGAGGCAAAGACCATCTGGTTTGTGGGATGCGTACATTAGAATGACTGGCGTTGAGCAATTCTATGAAGAGCTAAGGTCAAAGGTCGAGATCAAACTGCCTTTGACGCGACGACCGTACGGCGACATGGAATTCGAAGTGAAGGATCCGAACGGATATATTCTGGTTTTCAGCGAATAGATGTACACGATATCGTGTGCTGTTATACCTGCTTTCGTGTTAATGGCCGAAAAAATTAGTAGCAGCATCTCTGTCGATAGAATAAGTCCTTATTTTTCAACGTCATTTTTATCGAAGAAGAATCCACCCGCTGGCACATTTTTTGATGGAAAAACCTTTGAGCAGATCAGCAACTTTATCAACAAACAACTTTGGAGGGTATGTGGGTATGATGACTCAGAAGAGTTCTTTGCTGAAGAAGATGAGCCTGGTGGGAATCATAACGGTATTGTGCGGGCTGACGGTTTTTCCGGCGACCTCATACAAGCGGTTTCACGAAGAAGAAGTCTATTCGTTCGGCAATCGCGAAGGCTATTCGATGGGATTTCGTCGAGGTCGCGAAGATTACGCCAACCACATGAAATATGACTTTAAACACGACGGCGCCTACAAACACGCTGATTACGGTTATCGTGCCGAGTACGGTTACAAGAGCGAATACAAGCGAGGCTTCAAGGACGGTTTCGAGCGCGGCTACGACGACGCATTTTACAGCCGCGGAAACCACGAACCGCGAGTTCGCTACCCAGATTATCGTCGGTATTAACTAAAACAGATAAGATTCACCACAGAGGCACAGAGACACAGAGCAAATTAGATCTCAGTGTCTCTGTGGTGAATTACTCTTCGAGTGACGCTTCCCTTTTCTGCGTACTGGACGAACGTCCAGAATAGAGAAATCGATTAAGTGCCTGTCGCGATCTACTCGATCAACGAGTATTCGGACCTCATCTCCGAGCCGGAAGCTACGTCCGCGCTCGCCGATCAATGAATGAGTCTTTTCTTTATAAACATAATAATCGTCAACCAACGTTGAGATGTGGACCAGCCCCTCGATAAACAGGTCTTTTAATTCGACGTAGATTCCGTATTCCTTCACGCCGGTGATTATGCCTTCGAAATCCTCTCCGAGATGCTGAGCCATAAACTCAGCCTTCTTCCAGTTCATCAACTCGCGCTCTGCGGCGTCTGCCGCGCGTTCGCGCTCAGATGACTGTGAAGCAATGTGGTCGAGAGTGTCTGTGAGCTCCTCAATTCGCTCTTGTGGCAACGGCGGCGATTGAAGCTGATGCACAGCATCCAGCGATCCGGCATCGACTGGCTTCCGTTCGTCCGGGTCGGTGTGTTGAGACTTCTTTCCGCGCTTGTGATGGTTGGTCTCATCGGAGTTGAATGACAAAACTTCCCACAGGATTCGGTGAACGATCAGATCAGGATAACGACGAATCGGTGATGTAAAATGCGTATAGAGCTTCGTCGCCAAACCGAAGTGACCGGTGGCTTCGGCGGAATATCTCGCCTGAGGCAACGACCTCAGCATTAAATAAGAGAGAAACCGCTCTTCAGGCGTGTCTTTGATTTGACGGGCGAAATGCTGAAAATCTTTCGGCGAAACGCGACCTCCGCGAAAATTGAACTTGTAACCGAATCCGCGCGCCAGCTCAGCGAATTCCGCGGCTTTCTTTGGATCGGGCTCGTCGTGAATACGATAGAGCGACGGAATGTTAAGGCGGTTCAGGTGAGTCGCCACGATTTCATTGGTCAGCAGCATGAACTCTTCGATGATGCGATGAGCTATGTTTCTTTCGGACCGAACGATCCCTGAAATTTGACCCTCGTCATCAAATTCGACGACCGGTTCGGGCAGATCGAAATCAACTGCGCCGCGTTTCTCTCTTCTGTCGATCAATAACAGAGTCAACTTGTGCATCGTATCGAACATTGGCACAAGCGAAGAGTATCGCTCCATCATTATGGGATCGCGGTCGGTGACGATCTTGTTGACGTTTGTGTAGGTCATCCGTTCGTTGCTGTTGATGACGCTCTCACATAGACGGTAATTGATCACTTTGCCTTTGTCGTTTAGCTCCATCAGAGCCGACATTGTCAAACGATCAACCTGCGGATTAAGCGAGCAGATGCCATTCGAGAGTCGTTCCGGCAACATCGGTATTGCGCGTTCGGGAAAATAAACGGATGTGCCGCGCTTAAAGGCTTCATTGTCCAACGCGCTGTCCTGGATTACATAATGGCTGACATCGGCGATATGAACGCCCAGATGATAATGACCGTCGGACGATTGATGAAGTGAAATGGCATCATCAAAATCGCGTGCAGTTTCGCCGTCGATAGTTACAGTAGGAACACTTCGCAAATCGACCCTGCGCTTGCATTCCTCTTCGGTTACTTCGTGTGGAATCTCTTCTGAGGCCTCCAGAACATCCGACGGAAATACGTGTGGCAGATTGTGTTTCCTGATGATGATCTCAATATCGATGCCCTGATCATCAGGATTGCCCAGGACTTCGATGACACGACCAACCGGCGGACGACCAGCTATTGGAAAGCGGGTTATTTCAACAAAGACAACTTGACCGTCTTCTGCCTGCAAAGTATCACCGGGACTAATCTCTATGTCGTAGAGGAACTTCTCTTCGATTGGTACAACGTGCTGCGATCTTCTCAACTGAACAAATTGTCCAACCACGGTTTGATTCGCATGCTTAAGGACTTTGTCGATTTTGCCTTCAGGTTTGCCGTGACGATAGCCGGTGATGTGAACAGTAACTTTGTCGCCGTGAAGAGCGGAGCCCAGGTTAGCTTCCCGGATAAAAATATCGGGCTCGCCTTTCAGGTCTGGTATGACGAAACAACTGCCTTTGCGGGTGCATCGCAAAGTTCCCTGAATAATCTTTCGTTTCTGTTCGCGCTCTTTTTTTCCCATTGAACAGTTCCTCAGGGAGCGATTATCAGCGATTCTTTTTTCTCGGGATAAGGATAAAACTGGGTGGTGAATCTTAAATAGTCACGCCCGTCAGTCGATCTCGACATGTGAAAAGCTATGGCTTGTCTGATAGCTCTAACTATTGTCATCAGTTGCGAGCCGCTTGGCCCATAATCGGAGCGGACGCGTTCCTTCAATAAATCGATAACTTCCATAACTGAATCTGACACTGCTTGAGCGGCCGCCGTGTTCGCTTGATGCGAATAGATAATTCCGCTGCGTTGGGTTTCCATTGTGCGAACAACGTTATCTATTCCTTCGGCGACATCCTGATCAGTGAGAGACTTAAATTTTTCTCGCAGAACAGCAATGATCATTGACTCAATAGTAGTCATAATCTCGCCAAATCCTGGAATCTCGTTGTCAAACGGGACGCCGTGATCATCTATATAACGCGCTCGCTCATCGAATACTTTTTCTAGCGCAGCAGCCCTGCCGGATTTCAGGTAACTACAGCTTTCGGGGCATTCAAGTTTGATCATTCGGTCGAGGGCACAACAGATCGAGCAGATTGACGACGCCAGCGCAGGACAGGACCGCTTCGCCGGTCGTTTATTGCATATTGGACAAAGTCGCATTCTTAATAGCCTCTCAAAGCAGGACAGAATAACAAAATGTCCGGTCGGCTCAAATGCCGCAGATACCAAACCTGAGACCTGCGTCAGTACTAGCTGCGGTAGCGGCTGGGTAAGATGTCCCGTACTCTACAAGTCTGTAGCAGACGCAACATTGACCCATCCGCTTACCGCAGCTGGTACTGACATTGACCCGCCGGAAAAATCGTGTGGTTTATTAGTCAAAGCTGGTTTAACATTGGCTCGGAGTAGAGCAGGAAGATGAGCACAAACAACCCTCCGATTATTTTTGGAGGTCCTGACCGATGATTAAATGCGCCGCATGTGAAACCGAGAACCCGGACGGAAGCGCTCTGTGCCAAAACTGTGGTAAGGCAGTAGGACCATCTTCTGAAGGATCTGTGCCAGCTCGCCGCAGGAATCTTACTCCCCTTCTTGTTACAGCAGCTGTTGTCCTTCTGGCGATTGTTGCGGGCGGAATATGGATGGTCAGGAAAGGGGCAGAGGCGTCTGAATCCACTCCCCCGAAGCTGCCCGATCCTGTTATAGCAGAACCTCAGCCACAGGCGGTACAATCGCAGCTTGGCGACATCTATTATCCGGGCGCGAAAACCCAACCCAGTATAATGGAGCAGGGCGCGAACACTCTGATAAATCTCGAGACTGCTGATCCGGTCATCAAAGTCCGCGATTATTACAAGTCGAAGCTGGAAAACATAAATTTACTGATGGATGAGACGGACCGGTTCTCTCTTTCGTTCTACAAGGACGATAACAAAAAAGGATTGATATCTGCAACTGAGCAGGATGGACACACCGTGATCACCATTGCCGTCGGTCCAACCGCTCCGGCGCTGCCGCCATCTAAAAGTGCCAAGTCCGGAAAGAACACAAAATAAAGTGGCGCAGACATTCAGATTGCGCCGGTAAATTTGCGCGCTAGCAAACAGAGCAGGCCCACACAATACCAGCGCAGACTGAATGTCTGCGCCACTCGGTTTCGGAGAGTAATATGAAATCGACAACGTTCATCAAATTTCTGATTGGCATTCTTTTCATCGCAACCACCATCACCGTTTATTCCAGACGTGCTGAGCGTGTTTATCGCCTTGAAGCAGGTAAAAGCAACTTCATTGTCCACGTCGGCACGGCAGGGTTGCTGAGCAGTTTCGGCCACAATCATACAATCAAGATCACAAAGTTCTCCGGCGAAGCGCGAGTTAACCCCGATGCTCTCGAACAATCATCCTTAACGATGAATATAGAGACTGGCGGCCTTCAGGTAATCGATACTGACGTCAGCGACCAGGACCGGAAAGATGTCCAATCGACAATGCAGGATAAAGTCCTCGAAGTCGGAAAATTTTCGACCGCCAGTTTCAAATCAACCAAAGTCTCTGGAATACAGAGAAACGGAAATGACGCCAAACTCACGCTGGAAGGCGATCTGAATCTGCACGGCGTACAGCGTCATATCTCGATACCGCTGACTGTCTCGATGAATGGAAATGAACTTCACGCAAAAGGCGAGATCGGTTTGAAGCAGACTGATTACAAGATTGAACCGGTCAGTGTCGGTATGGGCTCAGTCAAGGTAAAAGATGAAGTTCGGCTAACGTTCGAAATCGTCGCGGTGCAGTAAACAGATAATCACGGCGCTACAGTGAGAACTTTGTTCAAAGTCGACCAAGTAACTGGAGTGCGTAATAAATACTCACCGATCCAGCTTTTCATAATACGCGCCATTCGCGCAGGCTCTGCAAAGCGACTTTCCATTGCGAACCACCTCGCGCTTGTCGTTGACGGCTTCGCCGCAACCCTCGCAGATTACGCGAGTTTTCGGCGGACCAGGTTCATCCTCGGGCGGAATCTTTATCTTCACTCGTTCTAATGTGAATAGCTCTTCGTCGGGTAATTCTTTGTAGGCTTTTAGCTGTTGTTCTTTCTTCGGCAATTCCGGATACATATCACGAGCTTTTTCACGCGATGAATCTTTCGCTGCAATTCGAACCGCTTCTCCGGTCTTTGTGTTGTACAAGGTGGCCGCGAGTTTGCCGTAATCAAAGTATTTCAAAGCGCGCTTGCCCAGTCGGCATCCGGTAACAACGCTGACTGCATCGGCGGCGCAACGGTCGATCTCGACGAAGGCGATAATAGACTTTCGTTGCGCTTTCGGATCATCTATGCCGATTTCGCGACAACCGGCCATCGCCATTCGCACGCCCAGAACCTGGCCAGCGCACATGTGGCCGTGCGCGCGCCCGGCTTCGTCAAGATATTCGTCGAGCGTCAACATAAGCAAATTGTCATCGACTTTCTCGCATATTCCAAAGTCAATAATAGATAAGCACGCCAATTGGAACAATAGTAAACAAGAATCGTCTCTTTCCCTCTGAATTCGCTTTTGATTTATTGAAGCTTCGCTCTAAAATGAAGCCGCTCCTGGTTCGGGTGCGTTTGTCTTAGAGGAACAGCCGGAGGTTCAATGGTGAAACGAACACTTTTCTTGATTCTTAGCCTGTCGCTGCTTGTCATTCCTGCTGCCGCACAACGGGCATTAACGAAACCCGAGACAGGAACAACTCCGCAAGAACTTCTTCAGGACAGACAGGTTTCCGTGACGCTGAATGATGGCAGTGTAATTGACGGACTTCTTCTGAACATTAACGGGGATGCATTTGCTCTTCAGATCAAAAAAGGAACCATGGATCTTATGTTAAGTGGCACTTCAGTTTTCGCGTTCAAGAACAATTTGCCGGGCGACATTCTTGCCACTCTTCCGTATAGCAGCTCTTCTGTCAGTATGATCTTGCGAACCGATGTTTCGAGGGACCAGGCTGGCCAAACCCTGATCGCAACAGTGATGGTGTCAGGCGGTTTACCAATATCGCATGCAGAGGCGACGCTGAAGTTTGATCCGCAGGTTCTTACGCTATCCGACGTTCGCGGAGGCGGACTATTCAGATCAACCAGGGTTTCGACCGCCATTGTCGAACAAAATGGGATAGAAACCGTCACTGCAACGGACGGATGTGGCCCTGATTGCGATCTAGCAGCGAACGGACGGCTATTTATTTATACCTTCACCGTGAACTCTGCGGGAGATCCTGAGTTAACAATTGATCCATCGAAGTCCAGCTTGTCACCGAACGCAGGACCAGCGGTACCTCTGACGGTGATTTATGGAAAAGTATTGACGACGGAATAACAGTTCATTCTCTATATAAAACCGAAATAGTGTCGTCCCATTTTCACGGCCTTTCACAGGTTCGACCGAGACCTGTTTAACCTTAACTCGTAAATTGTGAAACGAAATCAGGTGGGCCGGCGTCTAAGCTTCAGAGAATCTTAAGCTCTCACTGACAAAACAGGTCTGCAAGCATTTCAAATTGCTCAGGGTAGCTATTCGGAGGATAAAATGATTAAACGATTACTATTTCTGACGATCAGTCTATCTATACTTGTCATTCCTGCTATGGCACATAGATCATCGACAACATCAGGAATCCAGACAACACCTCAAAATCTTCTTCAAAACCGGCAGGTAACCGTGACTTTGAATGACGGCAGCGTGCTTGACGGACTTCTTCTAAACATTAACGGCGGTTCATACGACCTTCAGGTAAAACGAGGGGATCTCAACCTCAACCTGAGCGACACGTCGGTTTTTGCCTTTAAACATGGCTTGCCGACCGACGTTCTGGTCAATCTTCCCGCGAACAATTCGTCCGTGAGTGTGTTATTGCGAACCAATGTATCGGCGGCGCGGGTTGGCCAGACGGTAATTGCGGCATTGGTCGTTTCTGGCGGGTTGCCTGTATCAGAGGCAAAGGCCACACTAAAATTCGATCCGGCAGTTCTTGCGTTGAGACAGGTTCGCGATGGCGGGTTGTTCAGAGCTGGTGGAGTAATGCCAAACCTTAATGTGGGTGACACGATCGATGCGAGTGAAACCGCTACGCTAAGCCGCGGAAATGCGGGCGACGTGGCGGCAAACGGACAACTACTTATTTATATATTTGAGGCGCTCTCGCCCGGCGACGCCAGTCTCACGATTGACCCCCAACAAACAAGCCTTGCATCTGAAGGCGGCAGTGCGGCACCTCTGACGGTGTTCTACGCGAAGGTGTCAGTTGTACAATAGTAATTTATCTTGACTTAAAGTGGAAAAGGGTCTCAGTACATCACGACATGCCTGGGACCCTGTTAATCTAATCGATTGCTGGTTGGGATCTACATGATTATCCAGTTCTTCGTCTCGCCCAGGAATTTCACGCCAATCCGGCGGCGTCCATCTTTGTTGTCTATCCACATAATCTGAATAACAGCGGGAGAGCGAAAGTTTCCCTGCAAAGCGCTAACCTCTAACGATTCGCCTACTCTCAGTTCGTGACCGGTGATGATGCATGCGCCAGTGCGGCTGACGTTCTCGGTCTCAGTATCTTCGATGAAAGCGCGATCATTAACGTCCCGACCGGAAATTGCTATTGTGATTTTCAGAGGTACGCGCTTTTCGCTGCGCCGATTTGAATAGACATCAACCATAATATCCTCATATGTGGGTGCAAAGCCAAAAACCCACCTTACCCTTCCTAAGCCTAATAGAGCAAATATTTGAGCCGCCTGGACCTGAAGCTGTCCAATCCGGATTGCCAGGACGCTTCAATTTCCCCGAGCGGCGTTCCCTTTTCTATCTGTGCTCGCAAAGTTCCTGTTCCCGCGATCACATCGAAAGGGTTTTTGTCGTAAACGTATTCATACGGAGGCTGCTTCCACTCAAACGACTCGGTGTAAAGCTTGTAAATCGATCTGATGATGGCGACTCCGGTCAGTACCGGCTTGAATGCGTTTCTGTCCAGAATGTGCATCTGCAAGCCGCCGCATAACCTGCCGGCGTGTTTCTGGAACGTCGGCTGAAAGTAATGCGGTCTGAAATGTACGCCCGGAAGCAATCCAGTCGATGCCTCCTGCCTCAAATCCTGTACGAGAGTATCCGGATCCACATACGGAGCTCCGACGAATTCAAAAGGCCTGGTTGTGCCGCGCGCTTCTGAAACCATTGTGCCTTCGACGTGGACAGTACCCGGAAAGACTGTCGCACTATCTAATGTCGGCATATTGGGCGACGGGATTACCCATGGAGCGTCAGTTTCGTCAAACCAATTGCTCCTAGCCCAGCCTTCCATCGGCACGATTGTCAGATCGCAGTTAATTCCGAACTCTTTATTAAAAAGCTGGGCCAGCTCTGCCGTCGTCATCCCGTGCCTGGTCGGAATCGGGAATAGACCGACAAATGAGGCGTAGTCAGGCTCGAGCACGTTTCCTTCCAGATCACGACCATTGATCGGGTTTGGCCGATCCAGAACAACGATTCGTTTCCCATCACGTTTGCAGGCCTGCATGCAATGGGCCATCGTATATATAAACGTGTATATCCGAGTGCCGACATCCTGCATATCGAAAACAAGCGTGTCGACGTTCTGCAGCATTTCAGGCGTTGGAACCCGGGTCTCGCCGTAAAGACTGTAGACGGGGATGCCGGTTCGCGGATCGCGATAGCCTTCCCATTCGATCATGTTGTCCTGAGTCTCGCCCCGAATGCCGTGCTGCGGCCCGAACAGAGCGGTCAGTTGGAACTCTTTGCGATTAGCGAATAGATCGGCCGCGTGATCGAATGATCGATTGACTGATGATGGGTTTACAACCAGCCCGACGCGCGAGCCTTTTAGCAGATCAAGATGAGAATCGAATAAGGTCTCTAATCCTAGTTTCATTTTTCATGTAGCGTGGGCTTCCAGCCCGCGCATTTAAAAGAATGTGCCAGTACCTCTGATTTAATGCCCGGGCTGGAAGCCCACGCTACATCTGAGCAAAATCGCTGCACTGCTTCACGAAATGAGTAAAGATTGCCTGCGACAATCGGTCGCGTTCCCAGCCAATCTCAGGATGCCACTGGACGCCCAACATAAATTGGCCCGGCCTGGTGCTGATGGCGGCCTCAATCACGTTATCGGAAGCCCACGCAATCGGGACTAGATCTCTCCCCAATTGATCCACTGCCTGATGATGAGAACTGTTGACCCGCCAAGCCGTGGCACCGGCCAATTGTGCCAGTATTGATCCTTCTTTCAAATCTACTTTATGCGATGGCCGGTCATAATAGTCGCCCTGCTCGTGCTTGATGACGCCCTCAACTTGAGCTTCCAGATCCTGAAAGAGGCTGCCGCCTCGATGAACGTTCATTGACTGTAGCCCAAAGCAAATCCCGAGAACCGGCATCCGACGAGCTTCGGATGCCACTAGTAACAATCTGTCGACTTCATCTCTCAACGGGCTGACCGGACCAAGGCGCACATGCGGAGCTTGACCATAACGGAACGGATCGATGTCGCTGTTGCTGCCGGACAACAGAACCCCATCCAGACGATCTGCCAGGCTATTGATATATTCTGAGTTTGGGATCAGTGGAACGTAAACCGGTAGGGCGCCGCAACCGAAGAGAGCTTCGGAATAAAACCGTCTGAGATAAAAATTCTCTGTCTTGAATTCGTGCCGTAAAGACACACCGATAAGTGGCTGTCTTTTCCCGGATGAGCTTGATGGCATACGACTTAACTCCAATAGAATAGAACCGCACAGTTTAAGCGTGTATTAGATAGATGTCAAAACCGGCGACAAAGTCTCCTCCAACATGAAATTTATCGGAAAAGATTGCGGATCGTCATAGGGTTCAACAGTCAGTGGAGATTCTCATGGAAAATGCAGGCAGGAAATTGCGATAGGAGGCGCCGAACAGAGGCTCGACGCCCTTATTCTAAATCCAGAACCGACTATTTGGGTGGAGGAGTTGTGCTGCCAGAGCCCTTCTTGCTCTTCTTGCCGCCCTTGTGGCGACTCTTCTTTCCGCCTTTGTGGCCCTTCTTGCCGCTCTTGGTCTTGCTTGTGCTCGTTGTCTTACCACCTGTAGTGCCGCCACCGGTCTGCGCCGCAGCGCCAATGGCCAGCGTCAAAAGCAACACCATCGACGCAAAAACTGCTAAAAGTTTCCGTGATTTCATCCTTATTCTCCTGCGAGTGATTTTTGACTGAATCCGATCAGATCTGACTCGGATCGCAACATCTAAAACTGATCCGAATGTACGGGCGTCAAGGCCTTTCGCAACATATATGCCACTCCGGCCAGGCCCGATGCAGGAGTTAATTCTTTTCTTTTCAAAAGCTTGACTCAAAGTATTCTTCCTCGCCAGATTCCGGAAAGTGCGGCGATGGTGCCGGGTAGACTAAACCGCCACAGTTGGAAATACACTGGCTATTCTCCAACTCTCCCAGATAACAGTTACTCTTTATGTGTTAATATTCAATAGGATGGAAAATCGAATCAACAGTGGCGGTAACAAGTGGGTCTTTATACAACCGCTGGAGATTTTTCGTGAACTTTTAACTACGGCATCTCGTTTAGTCCGATGAGACTGAACGAAAAGAGCCAGAAAGTCGTGGGAGCAAAACCGGCTTTGATTTCAACAGACGCTGAGATAGTGCGCCGATGTCGGCATGGCGATAGCGCCGCCTGGGAACAGGTGGTGCGAGACTTCTCGCGTCGCGTCTACAATTTAGCTTTCCGCTTTGCCGGGCGGCACGAGGCGGCAGAAGACCTGACCCAGGAGGTCTTTATTAAAGTTTACCGGACGCTGGATCAATACGATCCCGCGGCCGGCGATCTGCCGAACTGGTTAATGAGATTAGCTCGTAACCATGTGATAGACGATTATCGTAAACGTCAGAGGACCCCCACGGAGACTGGCGAGGATATCGAAGATCACTCTTACCATTTACGGAGCGATACCGATAGTCCTCAACGGAGGTTGGAACGTCAGGAGAAGCGCGTACAGGTGCAAAAAGCAATAAATAAGCTTCCCCCGGATTTACGCGAGTGCGTAATTCTGCGCGATATTGAAGAGTTGAGTTATCAGGAAATAGTGGACCTTCTGCATATACCTGAGGGGACGGTTAAGTCGCGTATAAATCGCGGTCGAATCGAATTGGCCAAGATTTTGCGCCGAATGAAAGTTCAATGAGGACGAAAGTCCACAGAGGACCGAAGTTCAACGACGGTAACACCAGAATGCAGCCGGAGTGCAGAAGGATGGGCAAGAAGAAGGTTTAATCCGATGAAGCCAGAATAAATGTTAAAGGAAACCGCGACTGATGAAGTGTCAGGAATTTGAAGAGCTAATTTCCGATTACCTTGAAGGGCAATTAGCTGGAGAGGTCCAGGCCGAATTTGCCGAACACATGCTGGCGTGCATTGATTGCCGCGGCTTGACAGAGGAAGTTCGGTCTACAATACAATACTGCAGAGATGACAGGGATGTCGAAATCAGACCGGCGTTCGAGGCTCAGATCCTCTCCCTGACGAAACAGGCAAGTCTGCCTTTGGAATTGCCTGCGATGGATTGCTCCGGTTGCGAGAATCTATTCACCGAATTCCTTGACGGTTACGTTGCAGCCCCGACTTATCACGCATTCGAGCTTCACATTCATTCCTGCTCATCGTGCTCTGATTTATTAACAGATACAGTTCTGGCAGTGGCTTCGTGCCATTCAGTTCACAGCGAGGAATCGTTCGAAGCCAGCGAGGCTCTGATTCAGCGCATTCTGGCGGAAACTTCCCTGGCGACGGCAGAGCAGGTTTATCGAATGCCGTGGCGCGAGCGAATTACTGCGTTCCTCACTCCGATTTTCCATCCGATTTCTGTGCGGCAGTGGGCTACGGCAATGGTAATTCTGCTGGCATCGTCTGCTGTACTCCTACTACAGTTCTCAGACGATCACAGCCTTGCAGGTGTAATTCGAAAAGGCAATGTCGCCGCGGGAAGAGCTTATGGCTGGACCGCGGCTTTTCTTGGCCGTAACGGCGCTGTTGTTGATGACGTAAAGAGCAACGTCAAGGAAGTTACCAGTGAAATTAAGAGTGGGATCGACACTATTAATAAGGAGGAACAGAAGCCGGATTCTGATGTAGACAACACACCGGCAGAGCAACCAGGACAGGTCAGTCCCACGAACAATCCTCCTGCTGATAACACTCCGAACAGTCCCAGCGAGAAGAATTCGACAGATAAGAGCAAAACGAAAAAAGCGAATAAGGGCAAGCAGAAGGCAAACCCGCGACCCAATCCAGGAATGGTTGTCGGTCATCAGTTTGCTTTTGGGGAATGATAATAAGATGAAGAGAAGTGAGATTTAAGGGCGACAGGAGCTAGAGGAAAATGTATTGCGCGTATCACCCAATTAATGTAGCGACGGTTCAGTGCAGTAACTGCGGCCGTGCCCTTTGTCCGGCCTGCGACCATCGCATCAAGGGCTACGCATACTGTCAGGATTGCATCGTTCAGGGCGTAGATCGCTTGTCCCATCCGCTGCCGGTACAGCGACCGGTTCAACAACAGCCTCAGCTCTATCGGGCCAAACCGCGTCGCGCAGCATTATTTGGTCTGATTCCCGGTTTAGGCGCCGTATATAACAGGCAGAATACGAAAGCGCTGGTTCACTTCCTTGGCGTTGCCGGTTTGTTTGAGACAGCGGAGATTACGAGCCTTGGTATCTTCGGATTTGGAGGAGTTGTTTTTTACCTCTATTCGATAATAGATGCGTATCGCACCGCAGAAGCCATTCAGATGGGAGTCGATGTCACCGAAGAAGAAGAGCGATTGAAGTCAACCGTCCGACAACACGGGAAAGCTTGGGGCGGATTGCTGGTGCTTCTTGGCGGATTGATGCTGATTGCCAATTTGAACCTTTTCCATTTTGATCTGGGAATACACCGTTTGTGGCCGGTGTTGTTGATGGCCATTGGCGCTATATTCCTGCAGGATTATTTCAGGCACAGGAACAGACCGGCGGACGAATTCGGGGCAAGAAAAGCTCCACGTTCTGTCGTGACGAGTTCCCTGCCAATTCCGACATATACGACTGAGACAGAATCGCAGAGTTACGAGCACCGGAGGAACTAAACGCTTTTTCGAATCCAGCAGAATCAACAAAGTTCGAACAATAAAAAATCGATATCGTAACAACAATAAATTCAGGCAAAGAAATCTTAAGGTTAGAGAGTAAAAAATGGCTGTATGTAACAAACATAGCAATGGACGCAAGGCTTCTCTAGCCATCGGCATCACCCTAATAATGGTCGGGATTCTGTGCGTCGTCATCCCCAGCAGCCAGGTCTTCGTTTCGCTGCTGGTCAGATTCTGGCCGGTATTGTTGATCCTGTTCGGTGCGTTTCGGGTACTCGGTTTTTTGCGCAAGGGCTGCCCGCGCTCGCCGATCGGCGGAGCGCTGTTAGTTGGGATCGGCGGTCTGTTTCTTATTAATAATTTCACCAGCAACAACGCGTTTCAGGCTTATGGAAGATTCTGGCCGTTCCTGCTGCTGGCTTTTGCTCTGGGAGAATTGATCTTTCAATATTCGAGACGTGGCGCTGGGTTGATCGCGCCTCCCGTGATCACGGTTGGCAAGATGGTGGTCGTTGCCTCTTTAATTGCGACCGGCGTTCTCTCTGCTCGAATAGCAAAGACAAACCCGAATTTCTTCTCGGCGGCGATGCCGGGAGCGCTCAGTGAGTTCAGAGACGCGATCTTTGGCAAGCAGTTCACCTTTTCAGATCCGGCGGCGGAGTTCCCTTTCACGGCAAATTCCAGACTCAACATCACTAACAGCTATGGCGATGTTGAGGTTCACGCGAGCTCTAGCAATACGATGAGCATCGTCCTGAGCAAAGGTGTTCGCGCTTACGATCAGGCTACTGCGACAGATATAAACGGTAAAGTTAAGCTTCAAGTCAGCAAGACCGACTCTGGTTATACCATCACGACAAATCGGGATGAGATTCGCTCGAACCTGCAAACAAACATCATAATCAACATTCCAAAGAGCGTGACATTGCAGGTTCAGAACCGCTACGGACATGTCGGAATTACAGGACTAACAGGAAATCAGGATATCAATAACTCTCACGGTTCTGTTGAAGTAAATGACGTCCAGGGTCAGATAAAGATTGTAGATTCGTACGGCTCGACCAGCGTCAGCAAATCAGGCGCACTCGATATCGAGAGTACGCATGGCTCTGTCATTGCCAATAACGTTGCTGGGGATGTGATCGTCAATGCACGGTACTACGATTTAACTCTTAGAAATGTCGACGGCGGCGCAAAAGTATCAGGATCTCAGGGAACCATCAGACTCAACAGTATTAAAGGTTCGGTGTCCGTTGAGGGAGAGCACGTAGACGTGGATGGACACAACCTTCAGGCTGACGCAAAGATTTCCAGCACTCATTGTTCAATCACATTGAATGGAGTTACAGGAGACACATTGATTTCGGCGCCGCACGCGAACATTGACGCCTCCAATATCACCGGATCGTTCACGGTTCAGGATGAGGTTCACGGTCGCATAAATGCGCGCAGGATAACCGGTCCAATCAATATCAACGCATCACAAACGTCGGTTGTGGCTAGCAATATTTCCGGAGCCGCCGTTATCGAAACGACTCACGCGAAAATTGAAGTTTCGGACTTCACCGGATCGCTGAAATGCACAACCAGCTATGAGCGCGTAACCCTCACGCCGGGGCTGGCGCCGCTTGTAGAATCGGGTCCTAATGTTATTAGTAGACCGTCGCTGAAAGATATCGATGTCGATAATGATCGAGGAGAGATTCGGCTGAATCTGCCGGCCAGCGTCGATTTCCAGGTAAATGCGACCGCAAGTCATGGAAGAGTAATAACATCAGGGCTGCCACTGACTGCGGTATCCGACAGGCAAAATTTGTCAGGAATAGTTGGAAACGGCGGACCGAATGTACGACTTTCGACAAGTTATGCTAATGTAGTAATAACAAAGACTACTGAGTCAACCAGTCCGATAGCGGACACAAATCAGTAGTCACTGAAGACTGGAAGGGAATCTGAAATGAAACTAGGAAAGTTTGCGGCGGGCACAATCACAACCATCATCGCTCTCTGGATCGGCATGTGGGTATTAAAGATTCTGGGTTCTTTGCTGGTTGTCGTCGTCGGAATCCTGGGTTCCCTTTTCGGTATCGCAATCGTTGTCGTTAAAGTTATCTTTATTTGCCTTCTGATCGCCTTTGTTATAGGAATCGCGTTTTTAGTCTATTCGATCTTCTTCAAACCGAGATCAAACGATCAAGTTTGATTTTGATGTCTTCGCAGGTCTAACAAATTTACGAATAAAGTCAGCAAACCTGAGCCGCGTTAGCGGTTCAGTGACTTTAGCCGTGTCCTTCAGGGCCTTGTCATTACCCAAATTGATAGAACTTGCGAGGACCAGCAGCGAATTGTACAACTGCCTGAAAGGCAGAAAGTTAATAGCCGGGGGTAAGCTCGAAGAGCGCCACCCCCGGATGAGCGTATATTTTATTCCGAGCCTGAAAGGCTCGAAGATAGTTCTGCGACCCTTTCAGGGTCGGATCGAATTAACAATTGGTTACGGGGGTGACGCGCCAAAGGCGCTTTACCCACGCCTATTAACTGATTGCCCTACGGGCAATTCTGCAACAATCTCGTAACTTGTACGAATTTGGGTAATTACAAGCCTTCAGGGCACGGAGAGCGATTAGTGAATTGATAGGCGTCGCGTCAGCGACGATTGACCCAACCTCCTTCAACCGTCGCTGACGCGACGGTCATCGTCGTGATCGATATCCCAGCCGTGAACGACTGGGCTAAAGTCATATAGCCGCTACGCGGCAACGATGGTCAGCTTTGCTGTCGCAAAGCTTCATTGTTTGCTTATTGCTTCAAAGATTGCCACCAGCACGTTATTCGTATTTCAAAGCGATCATCGGATCCAGCTTCGCAGCTCGTTTCGCTGGTATATAACAGGCAAGAAACGCAACCACCGACAGCACCAGCGGCACTGCAATAAATGCGGTCGGATCTGTCGAGCTTACCTCAAACAATAGACTGGAAAGCGCCCGCGTTACCGCTAACCCTGCTACCAACCCAATCGCGACTCCTGCAACCACCAGCATCATTCCCTGGCCGACAACAAGTCTCAGGATATCTCCAGACTCCGCACCCAAGGCTATGCGAATGCCGATCTCGCTGGTTCGCTGACTCGTGGAATAAGAGATAACACCATAAAGCCCAAGAACAGCCAGCAGCATCGCCAGCAAAGCAAATGAAGCCAGCAGCCACGTATTAAACCGATCGTTCTTGAGCGCATTGTGCGTCAGCTCTCGCACAGTCACGACCCTGGTCACCGGCACAAGTCGATCCAGGCCCTTGGCCTGATCAACGATATCTTTCGTCATAACACCAAGATCGGTGGAAGTTTTCACGACCAGATTCATCTGCCACAGTGGAGGATCAGCCGTATTTACGTACGGGTAGAACATCTCTTCCCAGATCCGGTTGTCTACCCCAGGCTGAATATGATTAGCCACTACTCCCACAATAGTGACGTATGGCGGATCAGGTATTGATGGATTTTCACCAACCTTGATGCGTTTGCCAATGGGATCTTCGTTAGGAAAGAAACGATTTGCGAAGGCCTCGTTAACAATAACTACGTATGAGCCCTGCCAGACTTCCTGCTCAGTAAAGCTGCGGCCTTTGCGGAAAGGAATTCCCATCGTTTTGAAATAATCGGCCGAAACGCTGCCTCCGCGCAAAACCGGCTCTTCACCTTTCGGAACCGGCGGACGACCCTCGACAACAACACGGTCCGTGGCGCCCTCTCCTGTCATCAATAGCGAAAAGCAAATTGCGGCCGATTGCACACCCGGTATTTGCTCGATCTTTGACAAAGTCTGCTTGTAGAAATTCACCCGGGCGTTGGGATCACGATAGCGATCCACCGGCAACGAGAGCCTCATCGTCAGCACGTTATCAGGATTGAAGCCGAGCTCTACATGCGTCAGCCTTCCAAAGCTTTCCAGCAACAGCCCCGAGCCGACCAACAACACGACCGCCAATCCGATTTCCGCCACAACCAAAAGGGATCGAAATCGTTGTCGTCGAGGCGCGGCTGTCATTGAGCCGGATCCACTCTTCAAGGCATCGGTCAGTTTTACTTTTGTCGCGCCCAGCGCCGGAACTAACCCAAACAACAATCCTGCACCGACAGAAAGGAACAATGTGAATCCGAAAACCCACCCATCCAGCTGGATCGAACCTCGTCGCTGCAACGCATCAGGCAGAAAACGCGCGCTTAACGAAATCGCCCAGCGCGCCAGCATCCAGCCGAGTCCCGCACCAACAATCGACAGGATCAAGCTTTCGGTTAACAACCTTCGAATAATGCTGGAATTGCTTGCACCCAGTGCCAGCCTCACCGCGATCTCTTTCTCGCGATCCGCAGAACGAGCCAGCAACAGATTCGCAACATTCGCACAAGCAATCAACAACACGAAGAAGACCGCGCCAAACAGCACCCATAGAGCCTGTTGCGCATTAGGATCGACAACGTAATCGTTCAGCGGCGTTGCATAGATACCGATCTCTTTACTGTGCGTTGTCGGAGAGGAAATTCGCAGACCGTCAATCAAAGCTTCGAGCTCCGCGCTTGCGTGTTGCAGAGTTACCCCTGGCTTCAGGCGCGCATTTACCCGCAAAGAACGACCAGGATTGAGGCGCGCTCCCGATTCGTTCGCCCGAAACGGCGACCACATGCGGCGCCATCCAATCTGTCCACCGAGTCCGTTATCACCAATTGGCGGGGCCACGCCGATGATGGCATAATCTGCGTTGTCGATTCTTACTGACCGACCGATGATCTCTTTGTCGCCGCCGTACATCTCCTGCCAAAGCTCATAACTGAGAATCGCGGTAGGCTGCGCTCCATATTTGTCGTCATCTGGGCCAAAATCTCGACCGAGAAGCGGATGAACTCCCAATACCTGGAAATAGGTATACGAGACTCGCGCGCCCGCCACACGTACAACGCCGTCTCCACGCTCGATATCAAAGTCACGATTGAAATAGGCGGCGACTGATTCCAATGTTCGCGCCTTGTCGCGAATTTCAAAAAATGAGAGCCACGCGAGCGGATTGTTGTGGCCTTCGCCAACCTTGGTTTCGCGAATACCGATCAGTCTCTTCGGCTGATAAAATGGCAGCGGCTGCAACAACACTGTTCGCACCAGGCTGAATATTGCCGCGTTGCCTCCGATGCCTAGCGCCAGAGTCAACACGATTACCGCGGTAGAGATATGCGATTTTAGCAATGACCGGACGCTGTATCTAACATCCTGGAAAAAGATTTCAAGCATAGGAATACCGTTGCAGCGTCGACAATTCTCTTTGACCGGCTCGATACCTCCAAGCTTTATCAAAGCCTGCCGCCGGGCCTCTTCTGGAGTCATTCCCGACCTGATATTGTCGTCGATGTGCATTTGGAGATGGCTTTCCACCTCCGCTGATAATTCCTGATCGATTCTGGATTTTTTGAAGAGCGCGGACAAGCGTGTGAAGAAGGCTCTCAGACGTCTCATGCTTCTCTCTCAGGCGTGAAGAACCTGGCGATGATTGCCGTGGTTCGATCCCATTCCTTCGCTTCTCTTTCAAGCTGTCGTCGGCCAGCTTTTGTCAGCTCGTAAAATTTAGCTTTGCGGTTGTTCTCAGACACGCCCCATTTTGAAGAGATGTATCCCTCCTGCTCCAGCTTGATTAAGGCCGGATACAGCGTCCCATAATTGACGGATAGAAGGTCACCACTTGTCTGCTCTATTCGACGAGCAATACCATAGCCGTGTTGCGGACCCATGCTGTCCAGGGTCTTCAGCACCATCAGGGCAAGCGTTCCCTGCCAAACATCTTGTTTGTCGCTCATACTTCACCTATTGGAAACCAATAGAACTTTAGCACCATACATATTGGAAGGCAATACGAAATGCTCGACCGCGTGAAACCCCTGGCGAATTTCGCGGATACATACATCTTTGCGGCCGCTCTGCTATGCGGAAAGGCTCCGCCTTTTCGTTTATCCGTTGTCGTTTCTCCAGGCTACGCCTGGAACTGCGAGGCGCAGCCTCGCATATTTAATAATTTCTCCACGGAAAACCCAAGGTTTTCCGCAGAGCAGACGGCAAAGCCGTACATGCAAACGTTCGCTGACAGTCCAGTGTGTCAGTTCGCTGATGATATTCGAGAAACTATGCGCTGGAAACGCGGGTCAAAACGGATAGGGTCGAAAATGGGATCGACATTCATTACCAATACTAGAACGGCTCTTTCTTCCACCGCATTTTCCAGATCTTCAAACGCGGCGTCATAACGCTTGAGACCGATATTGACCCAAGATCGGTAGTACGGCGGTACGTGAATCGTCTTCGAAAGCTCGGTTAGCTGTTCCAACGTGCGTTCGGCCTCTTCAGTCTGGCCAGCCCTGCCGTATGCATAGATTAAAGCGGAGAGAACTGTTGGAAATGGACCGTTATGAGCTAAACACATCTCGAGAAGCGAGATTGCCTCAGCGCGCATCCCTTTTAGTTCATACGATAGTCCCTGAATACATAATGCCCAAGGTTGGTCAGGAACCAGATCGAGCGCTTTCTGAGCTTGTGCTATAGCCTGATCCAATTCGTGACCATAGTAATAGGCATTGGCCATAGCGCAGTAAATCAACGGCGATAACGGATCTAACCTCAAAGCAATGTTCAGCCGATCAATCGACTCGTGGAGTTTGCCATAACCACATAAAAGCCTGCCGTAGACTTCGTGGGTATAAGAATAGCCAGGATTGATCTCTATTGATCGTTTCAGATCGGCCTCAGAGGCCGGCCAGTCCCAATCAAATACCCCTTTTACAATTCCTAATGTTGCGTAAGGTTCGGCCAGCTCACTGTCTATTTCCAACGCCCGCATCGCGGACTGTTTGGCCTTTGGCATCGCTATCCTTGGATCGACACCGCCAAACATACCCAGCAGTGCATAGCAATCTGCCAGCCCCGCGTGAGCCAGCGCATAATCGTTCGACAACCGCAAAGCCTCTGTGAAGCAATCGATCGCCTTCAGCACCATCTGCGGTATTCGTTTGTTCCAGAAATATCGCCCTTTTAGATAAAGGCTATACACTTCGGGATTATCGGTATAGCGCTTCAGCACCGCTGCCTGCTCTTCTATCAGCAGTTTGAGTTTCATGGCGTCGACTATTGCCAGAGAAATCTCATCCTGGATTGCGAAAACGTCTTTGAGCTCGCGGTCGTAACGCTCGGACCATATCTGATAACCGTCGGCGACATTCACCAGTTGCGCGGTTATCCGGAGGATGTTTCCCGACTTCCTTACGCTGCCTTCGAGAATTGCGTTGACGTTAAGCGTACGTCCTATTTCGCGTACGTCCGCTCCTTGGCCTTTGAACGAAAAAGCGGAAGTTCGCGCAACGACACGAAGTCGCTCTATCTTCGACAAGGTGTTGATAATCTCTTCGGCCAGTCCATCGCAGAAGTATTCGTTCTCGGAATCAGGGCTGTTATTAACAAATGGAAGGACGGCAACCGAAGGGGCATTCTTCAGCTTCCCGGTTGTGAAGACCTCGCCGCTCGGCGGTTTAAGTTCAACAGTCGTTGCGGAATCATCTACAGATGACGCTATCAGCTCCGCGCCGTCAATACGGCAGAATTTCAACGCTTCATCAGCATATCGTTGATGGCATTTGGGACAAATTTTCATGATTTGATGTTCAGAGTTCAGTTCTTTAGGCTGCAGCTTTAAGAAACAAGCAAGCTGAAGCTTGTACTCTGAACTTTTGTTTTATGCCTGCTTCGGCTCGAATCCCTGATCGCCGATTGTAACCGGATTTGCTTTGCCTTCCAGAAAAGGGCTTATTAAATCGGCGAGACGTTTCTCTTCCGTCTGACGACGCTGTGAAAAATCCACGGACTGTCGTTTGGCTTCGGCGATTTCCGCGCGAAGCGCTTCCATCTCTGTCTGCTTTCGCTTTAGATACTCTTCAGTTTCCTGCGTGATTTTCTGGATTTTGGCCGCGTTTTGCTGATCAACTGTAGACGCATGTTCAGACAGCATCCTTTGGTAAGCATCCAGCGCGCGGTCGCGACGAACAGCGTCAGAAATAGGAGTATCGACGCCCATCCCCTTGGCCGTTAACGCGAGACTCACTGCGACTACTTTTACGCTCAGTGGTTGATTTGCCACTGTGGGGTTTTCCATGAGTTTTGCCAATTCATCGACGCTGCATGGTGAATCGCCAAGCCCCGCTTCGCGATATATTTCGTCGAATGGTTTCGCTGCCAGATTTCCAGCATTTACCTGCGGCGGCGCTGAAAACTGTGGAGCGGGTTCACCGGCTACCAGATCCGACACACGCGGTCCCCGCGATGCTGCTGCACCCGTAGCCGGTGCGGACTGCACGGGGCCTCGGGACTTTGGCAAAGGAGCGCTTTCCTGATCGGGGAGTTCGTCAGGCTCTATTTTAACAAAGAAATCCATAAGCGATTTGATTGCGCCGCCAGATTTCGCCGATCCTCGCGAATGAGAACCCGCGTCGTGCGTCATTTCTTCCATTTCGCGAAGTATCTCTTCAGTGCTCTTGGATTTTGCTAACGGCTTCTGATTTGGCATATGAATCGATCTCCCTGAAATTACTTAGCTCTATTAAATAATTGACGCGGCTTTCGCTGCTGTGTCGGTTCCGCCTCTTGAATCGGCACGGTTACGGCATCGGCTGATGGCTGCACAGGCGTTGCCTCTAATGCCGCCATGCCAGCAGCACCCGGATCCGCACTAAGGACGTCTTCGTAAGCAGTTCGAAACTCCTCGCTCAGACTTAGATTCATCAGCAGGTTGTCTACTAAATCAGAGATGCTGGTCACGTCAGTAAATGTATAGACTTCGTCCTGAATTAAGCTGAGAGAGTTTCTGATTACCTGGAGTCTCGCTTCGAGCAATCGAACCAGCTCGCCCAGCTTTCTGATCCGTGCCTGTCGTTCTTTAAGGATATTCAGATTCTGCGCCAGAGCATATTTCACCTGTTGCGATTGCTCCCGTGCGACAGCCTGCTCAGCCTGAGCTATCTCGCGAGTTAATGAAGCATCCAGATTACGATAGTTGCGGATCGACAGCAGATGATGGGCTCGCAACATCCGGGCATAATCGTGCCGAAATGATGATAGTCTATCCAGCGTCCCAGCCATCAGAGTATTTGTGCCCGCATCGCCGATTTCCGAGGCGCGTTTTTCAATCTCGTCGCACAGCACGCGCACCGATTGGAAATCCAGTTGGTAATTATTCGGAAGCGATTTGATGATCTGAACTTCTTCGTCTTCGACTTCAATCTTTTTGTCTTTGTTTTTGCGCGCGCGGATTATTCGCTGCACTCGCGAATTCTGTGCAATAAAAAGAGCGCCGATCTCTCCTGCCAGCATCAACGGCATAAAACCCCAGAAACTGATAACCAGCATAAGGAACGCCATCACGCCAACAAAGATCAGGTTGACGTCGCTCTTCAGCACTTCTTTTACGTAATTAATCTCTTCGTCTGCCATACAATTCACAGTATCGGCAACTGCATCGGAGTAGCTTTCAACGAGACAAAGACCAATCCCCTACTCTCATCAAACCTCTTCAGAGTTTAGGAAACTCGACCATTTTAATCTCTTTGCGTATTTCGGCAAATCGGGGAATGTCCTCGATATCAGGATGATAAGCCAGGCCTTCGCTTATCAGGTCGTACTCTTTCATGACTTTTGATCCCGCGATGTGGTTTCCTTCGGTATCCCGCTCTCGTCCCAGCAAGTAAACGTGATCAGAAATAATCAGCGCCGATGTAATGTCATGAGTGATAATAATAAAAGTATTCAGAGTATGCTGATTAGCGATCGTTGCAATCAGCTTGATCACGCTCATTATGTTAACGGGATCGAGCCCCGAAAATGGCTCGTCCAGGATTATGAAATGACGGTCCTGCATTAACTGCTGAAGGATTGCGACTCTCTGACGTTGACCGCCCGATAGTTGAACAGGCCAAGCTTCACCGTGTTTTTCCAACCCGAAGTCTGCCAAATATCGCAGTGCCTTTTCCTTTGCGTCATTCGCCTTCATTCCTGAGCGCATTGCGGGCACTACCAGATTATTGAGCACGTTCAAATCGTCAAATAATGGATAGCGCTGAAAGACGACTCCGACATCACCAACCCGCACTGATCGCATTTCGCCAGGCTGACCGTTGGTAATCATCACGCTGCCAGAAGTGGGCTTGTCCAGGGCCGCAATAATTCGCAGCGCCGTCGTTTTTCCCGCGCCTGATGGACCGAGCAAGCTAACTATCTGCGGCTTGTTCTCGATATCGTGAATCGTAAGCGAGAGTCCTTTCAGGCACACGAGCTTTGATCCATCATTCATCGGAAACTCTTTTCCGACGTCCTGAAGCTGCAGCAGCCGGTCAAAGGTTTTGACCTCGCCCTGAATCGGTCCCTCAATGCAATTCGTTCCGTTGCTCATCACCGATCAGGCCCTCTCCGCAATCACGCTGTAAGGAAACAGAAGTCTTTTCGCCAGGCGGAATATAAAATCCTCGGTAATAGCAATTATGCCAATGATCAGAAGATAGGCATAAACCTCCGGCAGATTGTTCGTAGACGAATACGCATAAATCTGACTGCCGATGCCACCTTCGGTTCGATTATATGTTTCAATCGCGGTAATCATTACCCATCCGATGGCCGCATTTTGAGCGATAACGTCGATCATTTGAGGGAGCGTCGGACGCACCACTACGCTGTAAAAGACATGCCAGTCGTTATAGCCGAGCACTTTCGCCAGCTCGTATTTCATTCGCGGGATTGCGGCGATTGTTGCCGTCATACTGGTAACCAGGAAAAAAGACATTCCCGTAGTCAGCATCGCAACCTTCATCGGCCATCCAATAGTGAACAGCGAAAGAAATATCAGGTTGAATCCAATGATCGGTATATAACGCAACCACTGAACCATCTTGTTGAGTGGCTGAAAAATCGGAACGACGCTCAGATAAGCGATAATAAGCGAAATGATCGATGCGTAACCCAGACCGACTACGTTTAGCTTCAGCGTCACGTAAACGTTATATACCAAACCGTGCTCGTCCGAAGCCTGCCACATTTTGCGAACCGCATTGATGACTTCCTGCGGGTGCGGCAGAGCCTTTATCGGGTTAAACAGCCATATCACCAGAATCAGAATCGCCCAAACAAACGCCAGATTTGCCCGCGCAAACATCCCGAGACTGCCGTAAACTCTCAGCATTTCTCCGAACGAACTGCCAAGGCGCTCTTCATTTGTCTTTACCGCGGAGTTATCCATCGTCTGCTGAGTTAGATCATACTGGTACGAATGAAATATTGAATAAAGAAGTGAACCACAAGGTCGGCAAAGGCACAAAGTTTTTCTCTGTGCCTCTGCCTTCTGTGATGGATTCACATTACTTCAAAATAATAACGACACGTCGATTGGCTGCACGCTCAGCATCGCTACGATTCTGGTTGCCAGGAAGAGGTCTATAGGAACCATAGCCTTCGACCCCTTCCAAGCGGGCATCGCTAATATTGACTCCCGTCGGATCGGAGTCTTTCAACCATTGCCATACCGATTTTGCTCTATCCTGCGATAATTTCAGGTTCGTGTTAGTGTCGCCAACATTGTCAGTGTGCCCTTCGACAGTTACTTTTGTATCGGTAGCGCGGATCAGCAGGTTACGAATCTCCTGCAATGTCGCTAGCTCAGACGGTTTGATCTTGGACGAACCGCTGTCAAAATTGATCTGGTAATTCGCCTTGACTACGGTCCCCACATTCTTGTCTTTACTGAGGTCAGGCTTGTACACGGTTGCACCGCCTTCGTCGGTTATGTCCTTAATGAAGCTCAGGTCAACAACCTGCTCAACAGGCGCATAGTTTTCCAATCTATCCGGCATCAGCTTTCGCAACCGGGTAGCGTGATCGGTATAGGTTATTCCGAAAATGCTTCGCGCAAGCTGTTGATTGCTGTCCAGTCCGAAAAGGTGTCTTACCTCAGCAATGTTGTTTACGCGCGATCCGCCCAGCGGAACTCCGTCTTCAACTTGACCGGCGAAGTACTTGTTCCAAAAGCTGGGTCCCTTGCCTTCCATATTAAAGACCAGAGCGTTAAGCGCGGATACGCGCGATGAAAAATACTGCGGATCAGTTTCAATCTTGTCGTCCGATCGGGCTACGCAACGCAGAAGTGTTCGTACATAGTCACGATGCTGGTTCAGCCAGTCTTCATTGCCGAACAGTATGTGCGGCATCATGTAGCTATATTCTTTCGTGGAAACAATCTTCTGGACTTTTTCCGTCCTGCCTTTGTACGAGACGCTGGAGCGGCCTTGGACTGCCATAACGTCCCCTGGCGTCCAGGTCGCGACGGCATCGATCTGATAAGCTTGAGTTTGACCGGTAGCGCGGTTGCGCAAATTCACTTTGGCATTCTGCACAAACTTCTGCGCCGCTTCGATGTGATCCGTGGCATTCACGAAGTTTATCGCATCCGGATCATAAAGCTGCTCGTCCGGGTTAACTGGTATCTGGTTATCAGCCGCCCAATCCACGGTCACATTCCAGTCGCAATACGGAACTGCCGTAACGACGACTGAACCACGCGCGAGTTGCGGATCCTGTTTCCACGATTCCGGCCCGATCAAAGAGTCTTCACCGAACGAATAACCGCCGCTCCAAATTACTTTGGCGTGATTTCCGCGCAACAATTTATTCGCTCCTGCGAGGTCGACTGCGGCCTGATCACCTGTTGTTGTGACAAGCTGCATCTGTCCTGCCGCAAGGGCCTTGATCTGCTCAGACGTATCGTTCTGAACAACCAGACGGGTATTGGTGATACCGGACTGAGCTAAACAACTGTCCGGATAATCGCCCGATTTGCCTGGACCACCGACAGCGTCGATAATTCCGCTGACAGTCTGCCACGTCCAAATTCCGATGGTGACGTTCGGATTGTCGTTTGTCCGACTTGGCGGCTTAACTTCTGATGCGGGCAAAGTCCCGCGCATGCTCTCGTCTATTTTCTCGCGAGGGCCGAGAACCACACCACCTTTATTCCCTGAACTAGGATTCAGCTTTTCCATAATGCCCAACTCTCTGAGTCCGGCATATACCAAACCTGCCATTACCAGCACAATCAAAATGATCGCACCGGGGCCGAGCTTTACACGACCGATTTTCATAAGTATCTCCTGAAACTGGAAACGTTTAGTCTTGGATTATTTTTCCAAAGATTGCGAAACGAGAAGGGTGAATCAGTGCGCATAGTGAAGCAGATTGATCAGGAGCCGCTGCTGTAAAAGCAGCAACTCAACCGCATCAAAACGCTCATCCATAGTTACGAAATTTCCGAGAGTTTAGTTCCGCACAACAAGCTGCCAGCCTGTTGCCGGTTTGAACACTTCTGTCCGCGAGATCAACAGACCAGCAGCCTGTTGTGCCTGCAAACCACTGCATTTATAACATATATTAAGCAAGTCGAGCCATTGAAAACGGCTGGTCATCAACGGTCAGGCTTTATGCGACATAAAGACGACCAGCATTTCGTTGCTTTCGGTTACGTACAGTTCGTGACATATAATATTTGAATGTTGCTGACTTGCGTCAGACATTGCTTTTTCCAGTGCCGAAAAATCGTTGCCGGATATATCGATTTTGCCCAGTGAAACAGAGCTGAGCTCGACAGGGTATGACGGTTCGTCATCGCGATAGCCCAGCGAAATGATTAATCGTTTGGAGGATTCCAAATACTCAATACCGATACTTTTGGCCGCGACTTTGTTTTCAACAACAAATTGTGCAACCTGATTGGCGAGACTGCCCAGGCTGTGATCTGTACCGGGTTCTCCAACAAAGACTTTAAATTTTGCGTGGACCTGCTCTTGAATTTGGCCCATACCTTCTCCTTTTAAATCAGTCTTGGAAACCCGTCTATTCTAATCTAACCCAAGGGTTTGGCAACCCTACTGGGTGTTCCGTTAAAATTCTAAACAGGCAAATGTTTTTCGAGGAATCAACCACTCACCTACTGCAGCCCTGCCCTCTTTAATAATTCTCGAAATTGCTCTTCGGTTCGCATATACGAAATCTGCGCCACGATCTTGCCTTCGCGGTCGAAAATAAAACTCTGAGGCACTCCTACAACGTCAAACGCAGAGTTAACCTCGCGTTTCGGATCCAGCAACACGGCAAACGTGTAGCCTTCTTGTTTTATGAACTCTTCCACCTTTTGTCGATCTTCATCAGAAACGGCCAGGACAACCAGCCCTTCCTTCTCAAACTCATGCGATAGTTTTTCAAGAGTTGGGAACTCAGCTCGACACGGAGCACACCACGTCGCCCAGAAATTCACGAGAACTACTTTACCGTGGAGCGAAGCCAGCGAGTATTCCTTGCCATCAAGTCCCGTCAGAACGAAACCTGCTTGCTGGTTTACCTTGTCTCGCAGGTTAAGCAACGCGATCGCCGCGTGTACTTCAGGCAATTGTTTGGGCGCCACTCCTGACTCGTATTTGACCAGCCGCGCGAACTCGATGATCCGAGCAATGATAAAATCGGGAACTCCATTTTTTTGCTTCAATTCTTGTGGCAATACCTCTGCCAGCATCGCGGAGAGAGCGTCCACCTCTGGCTTTTCCAAATTAGATCCCAGACAAAAAGTTGAAAGCTGGTACGATAGACTTGTTTTCTTGATATCGAATGGAAGCGCTTGAATCGATTTGGCTGTATCGACAATCAGCGTTGAACGATCAGGACCGGCGGGCGTCTTCTGTATCAGTTTAATCTTATCGTTAAGCGTCAGATACTGTTGATTCGTCTGGCTGGCTTGAGCGGAAACCGTTGCCGGCTGATTAACCTGGTTGAAAGGAAATGACCAGTTAACGACTGAAAAAGGTTTAGTCAGGTCACGATCTCCGAACACGGTTTTGACCTTCTCAAAACGCTCCGGCGAAAGCTGGTAAAGCACAGATCCCGATTCGACTAGCAGCGTCTCTCGTGTATCCTTTGTTTCTATCGTAGTCGAGCCCAACTTCAACGTCTCAATCACCATCTGATAGTCTTTCTTTCCGTAATCCGGCGGAGTCGCTAGCTTAATGACACGATCGCAGAGGTCGACTACGGGTCCCGGTGATACAGACTTCACCTCCCACGCAATTTGCAGCAGATTCCAAACATCCACCGATGAGGCGGAATCAAATGGGAATTTAGCTATTATTTGCTGAAACAGTCTTACGGCTTCTTCGGGTTTTTGAGTCATCAACAGGTGAACCACATTTTTGGCCGCTATCAGCGCCAGCTCACCTCTTGAAAACATGCTTTGGTAAAGTGCGAGCGCAGTATCTGTCTGGTGTTCCCAGGCAAGAACTTGCAAAAACGTCTGGTCCGAACCAACAGATAAATGTGGCAGAACCGTTACGGTATCAGTCGGAGCCAGCCGGGCTAGAGTTGTGTATGAGCTTTGCTCCAGAACAACATTGCTTGATTTACTGATTTGCTTGATAGAAAGATTGACGAGTTTGTGCGCTAAATCGGGATAGGAATTCTGCAATGCGTCTGCTGCTCGTAACCGCAACGACAGTCGAACCGCAGAGTCGATATTGTCAGTTAGTTGAATCAGTCTGGCGGTCAGAATCGAAGCGCTGTCGGTTGCCATCGTGGTATGCTCGGTCGTTTTAGCTCGCGATTGTTTTCGTGTTTGACCATTGACGGCTCCGCTGCAAGTAATTAACAAAATGATAACTAGAGGTAAACCGGCCGGTGGGATTCTCTTCATCAGGGCGTGTCCCCGCAAAAGATTGTATGCAGATGGAAGACGATTTTGTTGTCCTGATCTAGCCATTGTGCAGGGATTGCCGGTGCCGAACTTCCTGCAATGCGAACAGCAAAAGCGTCATATTTATATGACGTTTCTATTGCCTCAAAGGTTACTATTTTATTTCACTGGCTACAGATCCGGCGGTTGACTCCTGTGCCCTTATAGTCCAACGGCCCTTTCGCTTCGCGCTTGTAGGTTGCCAGCACGTCGGCACACACAACCTTGGGCTCTTCCAGGTTTCCTCCGCACTGGTAATTGGCTGCGTCATTAATATCGCCGGAGCCTTTATAGATTGCGGTTTGCGGGTATGGACAAAGAGGGCGCGTAGCCACTACAACGCCGCCACTTATCGTCTTCTGAGAAAGGATAATATTCGGCGCGACACCCTTCTCGACCCAGTTCACCAGCACATTGAACAGGTTTTGCGGCTGCGGTCCCGAGCCTCCTCCGCAATGCGCGACGCCAGGAGCCCGGAACAAGCGATAGAAAGTTTGGAGACGACCGAAGTCCGGCTCGCCATTCTTCCCGTAACGCGAGGCCATCAACCGGTAATAGTTGATCACTCCGCGTGGCATGATTAGTTGGTCGCTGGTGCCGACAAACGTAAGCAGTTTGCCGCCATGATTTTTGAAGGTATCCAGATCGCCGAATGTATCGGTGACATCTGCTATATTCCGCGATCCGTCCTCCGCCATTAGCGGATACTCTTCCGGCGTTACGGTAGCCCAATCGAACCCGCGATTGTGTTCGTCCCAGCGAAGTTGCACACCGCCTAGCTGGAACGGACGCGGACCATTCAGAGCGCTCAGGTTCGTCCCGCGCTCAGGTCCGAACCATATCTTTTCGCCCCTGGCATTTGGCGGGCCATCCCAAATCTTGTCAATCGCCTGAGCCTCGGCAACAGTAAGACAGCCTACTGCCGGTGCGGTCGCGGCACCGCAGACATTTGCCATAGCGCTGAACGTGCATTTCCTAGGATCGTCGATTAATCCGTCGGTAACACCGTCGGCCGCATCACAAGCCTTGATCGCCGAAGCGGTGGCTTGATTTAACTTCATCTCCGAGATTGGCGCTCCCACCAGATGCTTCATCACGATCTGGCCCCACATCATCGCGGTCTCGAATCTTGTCCAATAGATCGCCGGAGCATTGGCGAGGATACCGTCCAGCTCCGTACCCAATTCCTGCGCGAGCAGATAGCCTTGTCTTCCTCCAGTCGAACAGCCGTTCCAGTAATTGTAGGCTGGCTTAACCCCGTAATAGATTTTCGCAAGCGATTTAGACAACACAACCTGCTGTTTTATAGCGTTGCGGATAAAATCATTGATGAACAGCAGATTGTAAGTGCCATCGGGATTGACTCCGGCATCGCAATCACCGCCGGTGTGGCCGGTATCGGTGCCAGATCCGACATAACCGGCATTTACCGGACCAGTAACAGTCATATTTCCGGCGCAACCACCGCCGCCCACCCCCTCTGTCCGGCCGTTCCAGGCACCCTCTACACCGCCAGAACCTCCGTCAGCAGAATTCAGTGGCAACCCGACTCGAATGTTGATGTTCTGCTCGGCGGTGGTGCCATACAGAATGTTTACCTGACAGTAAGCGACGTTTGCCCCATTCGCAGGAACGATCTGGCTCTTGACCGATTTGATGCCCGGACTGCCGGTGAGGCTGTTAGGAAGATTGGCGCAACTGGTCGGCGTGGAGGCGGATTTATCTGCATTGGTCTTTCGCTGAGCGTTCTTCGAATAAGTTGCGGCGACCAATAACGTGAAAGCAATCAGAACAGCGATTAGCAGTAGAATTCGGCCGGATTGGAAACGCACAAGGTCCTCCCGCGCTGAAGTGACTTTATTTCGGATGCAAATGAACGATGACGCCTCATTATATCATTGGCCCAAGGCGATGACGTTACGTATCAAATCTTTGCGTTAGTAGTTTTCGCGGCAGTCTCGACGGGGTTTCTTGTTTGAGTAACTCTACAAATGATTCGCTTTCGCTATGGATTCGAACATGGTCCCATTATACCCGAACGGTTATCCAGCCGCATTCAGGCGGCTTTCCCGCAGGGTTATTAGACCGGTTGTTTACAGCCGTGTAGTAACGACCCTCTCTTTCTTCACAGGGCGCTTCAGCGTCCTTTTCAAATCTGCTTAGCGATGAAATGACGGCTAAAGCCTGCGAATGGAAGCACGCTTAAGCGCGCTAAGCACGAGAGTACGGCACCAACCCGCTCCTAAAAGGGGCGGTCTAGTAACCCTGCGGGAAAGCCTCGTGAACGAGGCTAATGAATAAAAAGATGTTCTTTTTTTCCGCGACAATTCGACGTTCTCGCTTATGACTGCTGATGGTCGCGTTTTGAGAAGGTCCACCTACAGCGAAGACGAATTTAACCAACAGGGAGATTGGATAAAGCGCAGTGTGAAAACCGAAGAAGAACGAGGTCGTAAAGAAAGCCTGATAGAGACTCGGAAGATAGAGTATCACCCCGTCAACAATTGATGAGCTCGATTCGCCGTATCACCAGCCGCCTTCAGACGGGCTTGTAGCATAAACCTACTTTGTCGAGGCGCTGTTGGGCTTCAACACCATCGTCAGGATGATATCAGTGAAGGTTAAGTAATATTTGTAAATGTCGCGAGGCTCATTCAGTCCCGAGATTGTGTAACGTCGAGCCTTGCGTATCAGCGGAAGGTCTTCAGGTTTCAACACTGCTGCCGCATCGTACTGGTAGTCGGGCACGTTTTTTACCATCCCCCAGAATTTCCTGTTATCAAGTTTGAACATTCCCTGAAAGGCTGTCAAAAATTCTTGCCGACTGATTTTTGGATCAGCACGAGATCCTAGAATATACCCATCGGGTCTTTCATTAATATTGCGCACTAGCTCTTGAGCCTTGGTCGGAAGTCCCGTTAAATCTATTTGTTTCAATGCCGCCAGTGCTTCTGGCGTCGCCTGGAACGTCAACAACCGCAAAGCTAGCTCTCGTCCGGGTAGACCCTTTTGGCCAGCCAGCTTTATTAAAGCCGGAGTCGCCTGGGCCTCGTCCATGCTGCCGAAAATGTACAGAGCCCCCTCTGCTGGTCCAAGGTCAAGGCCGTCGTTCGTGTGTGAATTGAGATCCGGATCGGAAAGCCAGTGCGAGCCTGCTTCCGTCATGTCATAGCCTTCTCTTGCCCTTTGGGCAACGTGCCCGACCCAAGACGATGCGTTTGTTTCATGCACGTCCACAGTGTTGAGGGCGCGTGCGTTCACCGCGTTCGACTTTGCCGAAGGGTCAAGCTCGATCAGCAGCTCGCTCCCCTGGTAAAGAAAAAACGGGCTGACGTCCGGAGCGCTTAACGCCTGGCGAAGGCAAGGCAGCAACTGCTTTGGTCTGGCCTCAACTGCTTTCCAAACTCGCTCCCTTTCTTTCATTTTGACTTGCGCCTGATCACCGGCCAATTTTGAAGGCACGGTTTCAAAGGCCGTCTTGATCATCGCGTTTAGCTCTTTACAGGACGCGATTGACTGTCCAAAAGCTGCTGAACTGAATACAAGAAGACCGAACACTGCGAACAAAAGAAGTTTGATCATAAGGGTAGAGCCTGTTGTGAACCGAGACATATTTGAAAACTTACGGCTAGGCCGGCCGATTATAGCCGAGTTTGCCTGATTTTGGGTCAATTAATTCTCTTCTGAGCTTCTGCGAAACAGAGCGTACGCGTACAGCCTGAGGCGCCGCGAATCGAACCTCTGGGCGCCTGCCAAGCGGTCGAAAAGATGTACTCTATATATGTGGTATGACATTTGGCTCATCTATGTTGAACCTCGAATGACTATGAACTTTCCGGAAGGATGTCTTAAGCAGACGTTAATGGAAAAGCTTCTCAGGCAGAGAATTTTTATACGGGCGCGACACAAAAGTTTCAATTTCAATCATTTCGCCTTGCGATACCGGCCGGATTTTGTTAATTTCGGGCTGTTTGGTTTTCAAGATTAATCAACTTGTTTAAACAATGGATTGCCCAGGTCATTGTTCAGCAGGTCGCAAAATTAAACTTTCACTGATTTTTCTCTTTGATTTTGCAGGAATTAAATTATCATAGCTCAACCCTTTTTGGAGGAAGAGATGACGAAAGCAGAGCTTGTAGAGGAAGTAGCACGGGCAGCGGACCTAACAAAAAAAGATAGCGAAGTGATTGTTGAGACCGTATTTGACAGCATCATCAGATCGTTAAATGCAGGTGAAAAGATCGAGTTGCGCGGTTTCGGCAGCTTTCGTGTACGCAAACGCGAATCCAGACGAGGTCGCAATCCCAAAACCGGAACGCCCGTTGACATCCCCGCAAAGAGCGTCCCTTACTTTAAGCCAGGCAAAGAGCTTAAGGAACTCATCAACGTTTAGGATTTAGTTAGCTTTTCCAGTAAGTTTGCCGGTGCCAGCCCACCGGTATACCATGAGTGGTTATGGAAACTCTCTGGAGCCCATGGCGACTTCAGTACATTCAGTCGAATGCTGAAAAAACGGCGGGTTGCGTTTTTTGCGATTTAGCCAAGCCCTCAAACGAGGAAACTGACGAAAGCAATTTCCTGATCTATCGCGGCAAAGAGAATTTCGTCGTATTAAATATCTTCCCTTATACAACCGGGCATCTGCTGATAATGCCTTACGCCCATTTTTCCAACCTCTACGATGCAACCCGAGAAACGACTGAAGAAATGATGGAGTTGGCGAAACGCGCCCAGAAAGCCATTCTGGACGTTTATCGTCCACAGGGTTTCAATATGGGCATGAATCTCGGTCGCGCGGCGGGCGCTGGCATTCCTGAACACTTTCATATGCACCTGATGCCTCGATGGTTTGGCGATGTGAACTTTGTAACGACCATCGCTGAAACCAGGGTAATACCCGAAGACCTGCCGACAACTTTTCGAAAGCTGAAACCGTTCTTTGAAGACGTAATCTAGCGCCTCAATCGCAATGATTTCGATGTTCAGAGTCCAGCCTTAAGGCCGCTGTTTTAGGCGACAGGCAAGCCGAATCTTATACTCTGAATTCTTCTTATTGAGACCGATTGGTTTCGGTGTTACTTTATGTTTACAAATCCGAGTTAGAATAGTGGATGCGCGGTCCAGTCGGAGTTGACTTCTATGATCGGCACCAGTCTCCTCAATTACCAGATTCAGGCCAAACTCGGCGAAGGCGGTCAAGGCGCCGCTTACAAGGCATTAGACACAAAACTTGGCAGAACCGTTGTTATCAAGGTCTTGCCTGCAGCGTTAACTTCGGACATAAACAATCTAAAACGATTCGAACGCGAAGCGCGGCTTGCCTCTTCTCTCGATCATCCCAATATCTGCACTATTTTTGAGCTCAATGAAGCGAACGGGCTGCATTTCATCGCGATGCAATTTATCGAGGGATGCACAGTCCGCGAGTTGGTTAAAGGTCGTCCACTGGAATTGGAAAGCGCTCTGTCGATCACGATCCAGACCGCCGACGCGCTTGCCGCAGCTCATTCGCGCGGCATCGTGCATCGTGATATCAAAGCCCACAATGTAATGGTGTCCGATTCAGGCCGCGTTAAGGTTTTGGATTTTGGCCTCGCCAAGTTGCTGGACGAAGATGCCGCCAAATCAGCCGGAATTCATAATACTGAAGTCGGCAATGCCGGCGCGCCGTATGGCACCGCAACCTATGCAGCGCCGGAGCAAACTCGCGGCGAGAATGCCGATGCTCGTGCCGATGTCTTCTCAACAGGCGTATTGCTTTACGAAATGCTGACGGGAACCTGGCCGTTTCATGGAAAGAACTCGATCGAGACGCGAATGGCCGTACTCAACTCGACGCCAAAGCCGATCGCGGATGTCAGGAAAGAAACCATACCAGCGAAGCTTCAGCAAATCGTCGACAAAGCATTGTCAAAATCACCAGCAGATCGGTATCAGAGAATATCTGAATTAGCAGACGAGCTTCGATCTATTCTCAGGGAATCGTCGCCAGCCAGCGCAACGTTTGGCTTGATGGACGTGACAACTCCGCGCCATATTTCGTCACAAGGCCGAGTCTCGCGGGCCGTCAAATGGCTGCGGAACGCTGCAAGTTCGAAAACGCCGAACAGCACGCCCAGCCTCCCGCATCAGTCGATTTCAGAGCAGCACATAACAGCAACAACCGCCCAAGCACCAAAAAACAGCATAGCGATCCTGCCTTTTCGCAATCTGCGTAATGACCCGGAGTCGAACTTTTACGAGTTCGCTCTGGCCGATGCGGTTATAACTGAGCTTGCCCAGTTGCGATCTCTGGTCGTTCGTCCTTCGTCAACGATCAACAAATATCAGGGCAAGAACGTCGATCCACGCGAAGCCGGCCAGGAGTTGCAGGTTGGCGCGATTCTGACCGCAGGTTTCATGCACTCTGGAACAAGATTCCGCGTCAACACGCAGTTGCTGGACGTCGCGTCAGGAAACATTTTATGGAGTGATCGCATAGATGCAGATGCCGACGATATTATCGGTTTGCAGGACACAATCGCTCAGAAGATCGTAGACGGGCTGCGGCTGGAGTTGACGCCGGATGAGAAGAATCGCATGGAGAGCGGAACAAGTTGCGATCCCGCCGCCTATCAGGAATTTCTACGTGGTCGCGATTTCTTTGGGCGTTACATCTTTAGAAGTCTGGCAAAGGAAGATTGCGACTCGGCAATATCGCATTTCCAAAAGGCTATATCGCTCGATGCCAAATTCGCACCTTCTTATAGCGGGCTCGGCGCTTGTTACGCCAATCGAGTTTTCAAAGGATTTGGTGGCGCGGACGATTACGAGCGCGCGGAAGCCGCGTTTCAAAAAGCAATATCGCTGGATCAGAACGTCGCGGAGGCGCGAATGCTGATGGTGTTTGTGTACCTGTGGCGCGGCCAAAAAGCGAAGGCTCGCACAGAAGTCGCGCAAATGCTGAAACAAGCTCCGAACGAAGCGGTGGTCTATTTCGTCAAGGCAATATTGAATAGACTTGATGGCGAATACGAGAGTTCATTGCGAAGTTTGGATCGGCTGGTTGAGCTTGATCCTCCAGTGAAGACAGTCGCAGAGTATCACCGAGCATTGATATCCATATTTCGCGGCCAACCTGCTAACGCAAGACAATCGCTGGAGAAACTGATCGCTACAGAACCAGACAGCCCGATAGTTCTTGCTGGTTTGTCGCTTGCGCATTTCTATGCAGGTGACCTGACAATGGCCACGGCACTGGTTCAACGCGTGCTCAGCCACGATCCAAACATGCACGGAGCGCGGCCAATTGCGGGAATGTGTTTGGCAGCTCAAGGACTGAAGGATGAAGCGATCTCTCAATTGACTGAACCAGTCATCAAGAATGCCGCGGCGGATTACGATGTCGCGTATTGGGTAGCGTCGACTTATGCGCTGCTGGATGAGCGCGATACGGCGCTGGAGTGGCTGGCCCGCGCGATCGCCCTCGGAAATGAAAACCGCCATTGGTTTGCCTGGGACCCAAGCTGGTCCGCGTATCGCGATGATTCCCTATTCAACTCGATTATCACGGGGATTAAAGTCGAGCGAACGGGTCCGTGAGGAAGTTTTCGCTTCAAATCAGATTTGTCGCGCTTATCAGTGTTTGGTTAGTTCGCATGATGATCAACTGGCTGAGCATTGCCAGATTGACACAGGCCTCACCCTGGAAGAGTGAACGCCGACACCAACCGATTCTTTCAAACTTGCCATTGGCGTATTTGGGATTCGACAATCCCACCAGCGAACACTTCGTTTGTTTTCGTCTGAATTAATCTGATGATTTCGCATTTATATTCAGCACTTTAGAATGGGGACATAATGGCCCGACTGTTGTATCCAACCAGTTCTTAACTCTTTCATCAACAAAATTGTTCCGACTGAAGTATTGATTAATAAATTAACCATTCGGGAGGGGACGATGGGAACGCTTCTTCGTGACCTGAAATACGGACTGCGAATACTGACAAAAAGACCCGCTTTTACCATCATTGCGATAATACGCTTGGGTTGGGAATTGGAGCCAATACCGCTATTTTCAGTTTCGTGAATGCAATGTTTTATCGGCCTCTTCCCGTGCGCGATCCCTATCAGCTAATCAGCGTTTATTCGAATGCAAATGAACGAGGTTACGGCAATTTCTCCTATCCTGAATATGCGTATCTTAGGGATCATACAAAGGCATTTGAATCATTGGCCGCTCATTATTCTTATGCACCATTGAACGTTGTCACAGACGGAACTTCCAAAGAGGAGCAGGGCTCAGTAGTGTCGGCAAACTATTTCCCGATGCTGGGAGTTCAACCGCTAATCGGACGTCTGTTCCTACCAGAAGAAGATGCCGTTCCTGATCGGAATCCCGTTGCTGTAATCAGCTATGAGATGTGGAAAAGGCGCTTTGACGGTGATCCAGCCGTACTTAATAAACAGATCCGAATAAACGGAACCGATTTTCAAATAGTCGGTGTATTACCCGATAACTTTCACGGTGTCAGGGTCGGCGTCCCTAATCATATCTGGATTCCCAGTATGATGTTGAAGGTCGGATACCGATGGTGCGATGCGTTTGAGGTTGATTGCTCACCATTGAACATCATTGGCAGACTCGCTCCTGGGCACAAACTCGAAGATGCAAAAGCCGAAATGGCAACCATTGCGGCACAGCTTGCCTCGCTATACCCCGAAAACAATAAAGATCGCGGCATCACACTCACCAAGGCCATTGGTGTTCGCCCTCAGGATAGAGACGAGATGGCCAATCAAATGCGCCTTCTTATGAGCGTCGCTGGTCTCCTTTTGCTGATCGGCTGCATCAACATCGCCGGCTTATTACTCGCGCGAGGTACGGCGAGGAGAAAAGAGATTGCTGTTCGCCTTTCGCTCGGTGCGAGCCGCGGCCGGATAGCACGGCAGTTGTTGACCGAAAGCCTGATGCTCGCTCTGCTTGGAGGTTTGACAGGATTCACACTTTCGCTCTGGGCAAAAGCGACGATGTTCACGCGCTTCTATTCAATCGACGCCGAAGGCTATCGTCAATTCTATGATTTGAGCATCGATTGGCGCGTCATGCTTTTCTCATTCGTCATTTCGGCGCTTACTGGATTAATGTTCGGATTGATTCCCGCCATTCAGGGCACAAAACATGACATCGCCAATGTTCTGAAGGGCGATGCCGCATCTCTGACTCCGCACGACGGCAACCTGCGCAGCGCTCTTGTTATTGCGCAGGTTGCTCTATCGCTTGCGATGCTGGTATCAGCAGGACTGCTGCTGCGAAGTTCCGCCCACATTCAAAAAGGGTTCAACTTTGATCCTGAGCATGTGGCACTGATGAGACTTCGTCCGCGGTTGATGCGTTATGATCCACCGAAAGCTCAGGCTTACACCCGCGAAGTAGTTCGCAGACTGAAAGCAATGCCCGGCGTTCAATCAGTGAGCCTTGCTAAAGGCGTGGGGCTCGCCTGGGCGGGAGGCGGTCAAGTCCGAGTCAGGCGGCCCGTGCAAACTTCGAACCGGAGTGAAGATGATCTCCAGGTAGATTATCAAGAAATAGCGCCGCGCTTCCTGGAAACGTTAAAAATCCCGTTGGTGCAAGGTAGAGAGTTCAATGACAGCGATCGGCCAGATTCGCCCAAGGTAACTATTATCAATGAGACTTTAGCGAAAAAGATGTGGCCGGATGGTTCCCGGATCGGGAGTACGCTGGTCATTGACGACAAACCGTATCAGGTAGTTGGCGTTTTCAAAGATGCTCGTCTGCATAATGCGCTGGAGAGTCCAACTCCGTTCCTATACGTACCATACTGGCAGAATAAGCAGCAGGTAGATTCGCGAATGGTGGTACGAGTTAACGGCGATCCTCAAGCTATGCTTCCTCTCTTGCGCCAGGAAATTATGAAGGTTGATCCAGACTTACCAATAACTGAGGATATGCCAATGACCGTGCAAGTCGACGGCGTTTATCGCCCTGTTCTGATGGCGAGTACCGTCTTAAGCTGCTCCAGTGTGATTGCCCTGTTCATGAGCGCGATCGGACTTTATGGAGTTTTGGCGTTTAATATCAGCCAGCGAATTAAGGAAATTGGTATTCGAATGGCTTTGGGCGCAGGTGCCGTCGATGTTGTACGACTCGTCGCTAAACAGGCGATGACGGTTGTGTTGATCGGCATCGCGGTGGGACTCTCTTGCGCGCTTATCCTGGCGCGTTTGCTCTCAAATGTTCTTTATGGCGTATCCTCTATCGATCTGTCTTCCATGTTGGTTGCTATGGCATTACTGGTTTTGGTGGGTCTTTTGGCCTGTTATATCCCCGCGCGTCGAGCAACCAAAGTGGACCCGATGACGGCGCTGCGATACGAATAGTTCGGCTTGGTTTTCCGCACATCGCGATTTCCACAGTGTAAGCCTTAATCTTGTTAACTCTCGCGTCGGTCGCGCGCCGTCCTACACCGTCCGCAAAATTATCCGGCCAGTTTCCTCAAGTTTCGAATTGACATTAAAAGCGCTGATGTTAACATTAGCGCCGTTCTCATTAAGATTCGCTTCTGTAGTTCCGTAGCAAAATCTTCGGCTCCGAGTGTCGAGCAGTTCGACTTGTATCTGCCCGTCTGGGGATGACTAACGCTTGATCGGCATCGCCGCGACTTACAGCGGTGCTTTCTTAGGCGTGGTTTGTGATTCCGACTGGTTCGGGAATGCAAGGGAACAGGTTCTGGGCGAAGATTCGCCTTGAATCAGACATGTCTGGTGAGACGAGTCAGGAGCGTACGGACTACCCATTTAGCTGATCTGGTTCAGAAAGTCCCGCGAATGTTGCGGGACAAGTATCTTGCACAGCACCAAGTGATGATGTCCCTCTGGGTGTATACCAGTATCCACTTGGCCCGGTAGAAGAAAGATCGAAACAACGAAAGAGAAAATTGTGAAAAAAACGAATAAACGACGGTCCCTCGTTAGACTGGCAATTTATATTGCACTGGCAACTCTGGCAATCGGTCCCCTGGCATACTCAACCAGCGGTAACAGGATTAAGAGCTTCTTTAGTCTCAAGAGTTCTCAAAGCCGCGGCGCGACCAGGGGTGGCGGCCAATCCGGAGCAGTAGCTCAGAGCTCGATAACTCCGGACACCGTCTCGCAGATCGTGGCACTGGAAGCTGAGAAAACGTCGCGAACGCCAAATCAGATGAAGATCGACTCGCAGCTACTGCAGGCGGTGAAGACTTCGCGCGGCGAGCAGATGGCCGCAGGCGTTAACCTTGAGGCAATCGACACTCACGCTGACGATGCAGGTGCTGTGCTGATCGACATTGATGCAACCGTCAGCGATGCCCTGGTCACTGACCTGGAAACCATGGGTGTAACCGTCATATATCCATCATTCGAATACAACACGATCAGGGCCAAGGCTGATCTCTCGCAGATGGAACTGATTGCTGGACTAGCCGACGTCAAATTCGTTCAGTTGGCGGTACGCTCAATTACCAGCGGGATGCCTGGCAAAAACAGACCGGCTGGACCAGTAATCGCGCCAAATCACACTGTACTCGGAGGCAATCGACCATCGTTTGCCGAACGGGCCGCCAATGTTCGCCAGCAGTTGACCAAAGCGCTGGCGAAATCTGCGGTCGCGGCTCCCTTTTTCACAGGCACCATCAATTCCCAAGGTGATCGGGCGCATCGTGCAGACGATCTTCGTAATACTTTTGGTTATTCCGGCTCAGGCGTAAGAATCGGCGTCCTGTCCGACAGTTTTAACAATCAGGGAGGCGCAGCTGCCGACGTGGCCAGTGGTAATCTCCCCGGGCCAGGTAACCCGCTTGGTAACTTGACTCCAGTGACAGTAGTTCAGGACATAGCCTCAGCAGGCTCAGACGAAGGTCGAGCGATGCTGCAGATCGTCCATGACCTGGCACCGAAAGCTCAGTTATTTTTCGCAACAGCAGACGTCAGTGAGGCTGGCTTCGCCGCCAACATTCAGGCACTGAGAAATGCCCCGAACAACTGCGACATCATTATCGATGACGTATTTTATTTTGACGAATCTCCTTTCCAGGATGGTATCGTGGCACAAGCCGTCAACACGGTCACGACGGCCGGCGCCCTGTATTTTTCTTCAGCCGGAAACGAAGGCAATGTTACAAAGAATACCGCGGGATATTTTGAAGGCGATTTCGATGATACAGGCTCACCGGCATTCACTTTTCCCGGAGGCACCAAGACTGGAACAATTCACAATTTCAGCGGTACAAATGGAGATATTATCACCGCTGCCGGTCAAGCCTACACATTGAACTGGGCCGATCCGGCCGGAGCAGCGACAGACGACTATGATCTGTTTCTCGTCAGTTCTACCGGAACAGTAAAGGCGTCTTCAACCAATATTCAGAACGGCACTCAAAACCCATTTGAGCAAATCAACGCGCCAGCGCTGGCCTCGGGGGACCGACTGGTAGTCTTTAAAACGGCGGCGTCAGCAAAGGTCGCGTTTGCCATTAACACAATACGCGGTACGTTAACTATAAACACCACCGGACAGACACACGGACATTCAGCGGCCGTGAATGCCTTCAGCGTCGCGGCCACTCCAGCTGCGGCGGCGTTTAATGGTGTGGCCCCTGTCGGGCCTTTCCCAAGCTCGTTCATTGGAACAAATAACGTTGAGAGTTTCACTTCTGATGGTCCACGCCGAGTCTTTTTCAATGCAAATGGCACTGCGATCACGCCGGGAAACGTCAAGTTCGGCACGAATGGTGGAGCGGTCCGTAACAAGCCTGACATTACAGCCGCAGACGGTGTTTCAACAACTCTGGCGAGTAACTCCGGACTGAATCCTTTCTACGGAACTTCCGCGGCTGCTCCGCATGCCGGAGCTATTGCTGGCTTGCTGCTGTCGGGGAATCGTTCGCTGACACCTGCTCAAATCAGAACAATCTTGACTACTACCGCGCTTGATATTGAAGGCGCCGGCTATGACAACATCAGCGGTTTCGGAATTGTGCAAGCTTTCCAGGCGATGCAAGCCGTTTCACCGAGCCCACAGGCGGACGTGAACCTCGGTACAGTTACCACCACTGATGGAACGTTCAGCAACCACAATGGAATACTGGACCCAGGAGAAAATGGCAACGTTGTCGTGCAGTTGACAAATCCATCATTGCTGACGGCTACTAACGTCAGCGCAACTTTGGCTTCGTCAACGCCAGGCTTAACTATCGACACCGGCACGGCCTCGTACGGAACGATCGATGCCTCGGGGAGCGCAACAAACGCAGGATCTGCTTTCGTCGTGAGCGTGAGCTCGCTTGTTCCGTGCGGTACCGTAATTAACTTCACGTTAACTGTGACTTTCACCGGGGCCAACAGTCCCCAGGTCTTCCTGTTTACTGTGAAGGTTGGCAACACAGTACCGGTTATATCCAGTACGCTCGGCAGTGCACCACCCACAATAGCCGGAGTAACTTCGATAACGGGTACGCAGACAGGACGTCTAAGCAGAAATGCTCCTGTGTCGGCGTGCGGAAGCCAAAAGACCACACCAATACTTACGGCGACCACAGGCGCGCGTGCATTTGATGCTTATACTTTCACGAATTCCAACGCCGCCAGCCAGTGCGTGACAGTTACAATGACGGCCCCCAATGGAATAAATATGTACGTGGCAGCGTACAATAATGGAGGGTTTGTACCTGCAACGCCCAATACCAATTATTTAGCAGATCAAGGATCTTCAGCCGCCACGCAAACATTCTCCTTTGATGCGCCGGCCGGGCAGAATTTCACGATCGTCGTGCATGAAGTTAATCCGGGCGGTGCTGTAGGATCCAGCTATAACCTGTCCGTCAGCCTGGCCAACTGTGCCGCAGGACCGGAATGCACGCCTGTAACGATAACAACTAATTCGATTGCTACCGGCTCAACGGGAGTTGCTTACTCACAGGCATTTAGTGCAACAGGCGGCAGTGGCAATTACACTTTCGCTCTTACCGCAGGCACATTGCCAGGCGGATTGAGCCTAACGGGCAACACAATTTCGGGAACGCCCACGCAAGCGGGCACTTTCCCGATAACAATTACAGCGAGCGATAACGCCGGGTGTCCCAGTGGCTCACAAAACTACAACCTGGTAATCAATGGTGTGGCGCCAGCCTCGATAACTGCTACGGCGGGCGGGGGCCAAACGGTCTTGCCAAGTAAGGTATTTCCCACAACCTTCAAGGCCACCGTGCGCGACGGCAGCAACAATCTAATGCCGGGCGTTAATGTTACATTTACTGCGCCTGGCGCGGGAGCCAGCGGAACGTTCCCAGGAAACGCTCTGACTGCAAATGTGATTACGGATGCCAATGGTGTAGCCACGGCACCGACATTCACGGCTAACAACACATCGGGCACATATAACGTAACCGCGACGGTGGTCGGCGTTGCCAATCCCGCGACGTTCAGCCTGACAAACGCCTCGTGCACAACATATACGGTAACCAGCTCGGCGGACAGCGGGCCGGGTACATTGAGAGATATCCTCACCAGTACCTGTTCAGGCACAACGATTACATTTGCCGGAAATCTGACTGCCGGGTTTACTCCACAGGCGTCTCAGATCAATTTGTCCAGCGAATTACCGATCACAACAGCAATGACGATCACTGGTCCTGGCGCGGATCAAATGACGATCAGTGGAAGTAATTTGTCGCGTATTTTTAATATCAGTGCTGGTGCGAACACCGTTTCGATTTCCGGCCTGACTCTCAGAGACGGTAAGCCAGTGGGTGGTTCCACCGGTGGAGGCGCAATCCTTATTAACAATGGCGCGGCAGCCGGCGCCGTCAATTTGACCGGAGTCGTAATCACCAACAACGACGCCTCCCTTGCTGGTAACCCCCTGGGTGGTGGAATTGACAATGAAGGTGGAACGGTAACTATAAGCAGAAGCTCGATTGTAAATAACACCTCGACATTCCGTGGAGGCGGTATCCAGAATCAGGGCTTCGGATCGATGGTCATCACGGACAGCACCATCGCTGGTAATACGGCCGGAACAGCGGGTATCGGCGGCGGCATACGCAGCCTGTTAAATCTGACGCTAACCAATGACACCTTCTTTGGAAACTCTGCACAGACGGCAGGAAATATATCCAGATCCGGTGGTACGATCACATTCAAGAATACGATCATTGCTGGCGGTACGCTGATCGGTTCCGGAGGCACTGGTCCAGACATCAGCGGAGCTGGTTTCACTTCTGCCGATTTCAACCTGATTCAGAACACGGCGACCGGAACTATCACTGGCACCACGACCCACAATATTACCGGTGTCAGCCCGAACTTACTGCCGCTGGCAAATTATGGCGGACCTACGCCTACACTTCTGCCAGGACCAACCAGTCCGGTTATTAACAAAGGCGATACGGGACTAGTGAGCGGCACCGATCAGCGCGGTCTTCCGCGCGTCGTTGCCGGCGAAGCCGACATGGGTTCAGTGGAATCAAATTTCACTATCAGTGTAGTATCCGGTTCACCACAGGCGACTCCGATCAATACTAACTTCCCGTTACCGCTGGTGGCCAATGTCAAGGAATCGGGCGTTAACCAGCCCGGCATCTCAGTTCAGTTCTTATCGCAGACAGGTCCGCCGTCTGCCACGTTCAATGGCTCGTTGTCGGCCACGGTTAACACCGATGTAAACGGCAATGCCACATCTCCGACAGCTACGGCAAGCGGCGCGGTTGGGTTCTTGTCTGTCACGGCATCGATTGGGACAAGCATCCCCCCGGCAATATTCAACCTTTCCAATCAAGGATCGGTGGTGGTCACCGTAGGATCGTCAGTCAACCCGTCAACCTTTGGGCAGACGGTTACATTTACCGCGAACGTAGCGCCGTCAGGAGGAGTATCGGCGGTGCCCGGCGGTACCATCCAATTCAAGGATGGCGCAAATAACATCGGCACGCCGATTGGACTCTCTGGCGGATCGGCAAGCTTCGCGATAAACACATTGACTGCAGGCACGCATACTATTACCGCTGTGTACAGCGGCGACCCGCTGTTCTTACCGGCTACCAGCCTCGGTCAAATCCAGACGGTGAATAAGGGTAATACAACCATCAGCAACCCGATTTCCGGAACTAATCCGGCAATATTCACTCAGACGGTTACATTCAGCGCGACCGTAACCGTGACGCCGCCGGGACTGATTCCGGCCACCGGCACCGTTAACTTTATGGAAGGCGGCAACGTTGTGGCCTCCGGCACCTTAAGTAACGGCACCGTCAATGCCTCGACCACCTCGTTGTCGGTGGGAAGCCACATAATCACCGCAGTGTACCTGGGCGACGGCAACCTCAATGGAAGCACCTCGCCTGGCTCGCTGACCCAGGTGATTAACAAGGTCAATACCTCACTGACAGGTCCGGGTGCCACCGTCAACCCGACGGTATTTGGACAGTCAGTCACTTTCTCGACGACTATCAATGTAGCCCAGGGTGGATTTGGCACACCGACGGGAACGGTTCAGTTCAAGGATGGCGCAGCCAATCTGGGAGCCGCAGTCACAGTAGTAAGCGGAAGCGCTTCGATAACCGTCAACACGTTGTCTGTCGGCAGCCATTCGATATCGGCCGTTTACAGCGGAGACGGGCAGTTTAACGGCAGCACATCGGTAACCCAAACCCAGGTCGTGAATCAGGCCTCGACCTCGACTGCCGTGGCGACATCGGTTGTTCCGTCATTCCCGGGCCAATCGGTGACCTTTACCGCTACTGCCACGGCTGTCGCTCCTGGCGCCGGCACACCCACCGGTACAGTAACATTCAAGGATGGAGCGAATACTCTGGGCACGAGCCCGCTCAACGGCTCGGCCGTGGCCACGTTCTCGACCGCGGCACTGAGTGTCGGGCAGCACGTCATCACCGCGACTTACAATGGCGATGGCAGCTTCCTTGCCAGCACCGGCAACCTCAGCGGTGGTCAGAATGTAGTCAAGGGCACAACGACCAACACCGCTTCGTCCACGCCGAATCCTTCGGTCTTCGGTCAATCGGTAACAATCACCGCGACCGTCGCCCCGGTGGCTCCGGCAGTGACGATTCCGACCGGCACGGTCGAATTCCACGATGACGGTCTGGCGACGCTGGCGACAGCAACGCTGAACGGATCTGGTCAGGCAACGTTTACGACCAGCAACCTGTCGGTGGGAACGCATCCGCTGTTCATCGTCTACCAGGGCGACGTGAACTACAATGGCGGTGGCGGCGCGCTTAACAATCAAGTAGTCAACCAGGCGTCGACTACGACAACGATTGCGTCCAGCGCCAATCCGTCGCAGTTCGGACAGACGGTAACCTTCACTGCAACCGTTACGGCAGTCGCACCGGGAGCAGGTCTGCCAACCGGCACGGTGACGTTCACAGACGGTGGCAATACCATCGGAACGGGAACGCTCAATGGTGCGGGACAGGCAACGTTTGCAACCAACACCCTGTCGGTCGCGACGCACTCAATAGTTGCGTCATACGGAGGCGACACGAATTTCCTGACCAGCACATCGGCCGCACTTAGCCAGGTGGTGAATAAGGCTCAGACCGCTACCGCTGTTACTTCGTCGGTCAATCCGTCGGTCTTCGGTCAATCGGTGACCTTTACCGCGACTGTAACATCCGCAGCACCCGCGGCGATTGCTCCGCCGTCGTCTTCGTCCAGCGCGCGGAGAGTCAGCACCAGAGTAACTTCCACAACGGCTCGACCGGCGGTGGGAGCAGGAACGCCAACCGGAACGGTAACGTTTATGGATGGCGCGACGACGCTCGGCACTGGCACGTTGAACGGTTCGGCTCAAGCAACCTTCTCTACCAGCGCTCTAGCCGTTGGCAGCCATTCGATTACCATAGTCTACGGAGGCGATGGCAACTTCCTGACCAGCACATCGCCTGCCCTGACGCAGACGGTCAACAAGGCCAACACCACAACCGCAACTGTGACATCGTCGGCCAATCCTTCCGCGTTCGGTCAGTCTGTGACCTTTACCACAACCGTCGCAGCGGCCGCGCCTGGCGCGGGAACTCCGACCGGCACTGTGACCTTCAGCGACGGTGCGACAACGCTGGGAACGGGAACACTGAACGGCAGCGGCGTTGCAACGTTCACTACCGCGGCACTCGCGGTTGGCAGTCACTCGATAACAGCGAGCTACGGCGGCGATGGAAACTTCAATGCCAGCACAACCGCTAATGCGTTAACGCAGGTTGTGAACAAGGCTTTGACCACAACGGTTCTCACGACTAACGCGGCTCCTGAATTCCCCGGAGGACCGCAGGTAGCCTTCGTCGGAGGAACGGTCACGATCACCGCAACGGTGACAGCAGTCGCACCGGGCGCTGGCACACCTACGGGTACCGTTCAGTTCAAGGACAACGGCGTCAACATCGGCGGACCGGTCGCGTTGGTTGCGGGTAAAGCCAGTGTGACCGAAACCAAGCTCACACCCGGAACGCACACCGTCACTGCAACCTACAGCGGTGATGGAAACTTCGTGGGCAGTTCCGCAACATTGACTGGAGGCTTGATTGTAGGCTTCCAGTTCAAGGACGACAGCAATGGCAACGTGCTGATTGTCACGGTACCAGCCAATGGATCGAGCGGAAACGGAACCTACACGTTCCTCTCTGGCTCAACCGTAATAGTCAGCAACGTGCCTGCGTTGATCGAGTTCAACTCAAACGAGCTGAGAATCAGGACCAATTCACCGTCGCTGAATGCGTTATTTGACGCGACTACAAATATAGGTCAGGCGCTTCTGTTCGATCCGACGCGAAATCAGTCGTTCGTAATTAACTCGACTCATTTCGTTCTGGTACCTTAGGAATTGTGCGGAGACCGTTTAGGCATTAACATTTGATCCTGAAGAATCTTTGAAGAAAGGTCTGGATCTTAAAATATGGCTAAACGGTCAAAAGCGACTTTCCTAATCCTAATCCTGGCAGGTATGGTGACAGCGATAGTTGCCGTACCTGCTTTTTCGCATCAGGACCCAAATCAGGAAAAGAAAGATCCTGCCCTAACCGTTACCTGTACCGCTGATCCCACCGCAGCGCCACAGGGAGTCGAAGGCTCGGTTATCACCGTGACCACGAATGTGGAGCAAAAAGTTGAAAGCACGCTGAAATACACCTGGAGTGTAACTGGCGGCGCAAAAATTACAGGTTCAGATACAGATTCCGTTGTGACTATCGATACTGCCGGTCTCAGACAAGGGTTATATATTGTTAAAGTCAAGGTTGATGACGAGCACAAAAACACCGCAACCTGCAGGGCCACGTTCAGCATCACCCCAGGACAGCCGAATAACACCCCCGACAACAAGAAAGATTGCGCAACGGCTACTTTGACCGCCACACCTCAGATTATTGAAACGGGCGGAGCCAGCAACGTAACGCTCCATGTCACGACAAATTTCGCTGAGGGCAGCAGTTTGAAATATCAGTGGAATACAGATAAAGGTAAGATCGAGGGCGATGGCGATACGGTAACGCTCGATACTGCGACGCTAGATGCTGGAATGATAACGGTGAAGATGACGGTTACGGATGGAAAATGTGCCGCATCCAGTATTACCACGATTACAAAAAAATAAACTGTCTTTACAATTATTTGGACGTTTAATTGATTTAACGCCCAAGGCGCACTTGAGTATTACCGCCGTAGTGGCGTATTATTTGCAGTCGCATTGATCGGCTCCCTGACATTCCTGAGCGGTCAGGGACTTTCCCGTATTAGTTACGTGAACGACCAGTTCTAAATCAATCATGCATGTAGTACCCGCGGAGGTGATCCTTGGCTAAGAGAATTTCACGTCGAGATTTCGTAAAAGTAGGAGTGGCGACCGGTGTAGCGTCATCGGTAACAAAGGTGACCTTTGGAAAGGCTCCTGCGGTTATTGTTCCAGGCGTGAAACCGGCGGTGATCTCTTCTGCAAACGGTAATAAGTTTAAGAATGGCGGAACGATGACCGGGGTCGAGACGGCATTCAAGATGATGACCGGCGGTAAAGATGTTCTGGATTCATTGATAGCTGGAGTGAACATAGTCGAACTGGATCCGCTCGATGACAGCGTCGGTTATGGCGGACTGCCAAATGCAGAGGGCGTGGTTCAACTTGACTCCTGCTGTATGCACGGGCCGAAAAAATGGGCGGGTGGCGTTGCCGAGATCGAAGGCGTTCGCACGCCGTCACTGGTCGCAAAAGCCGTGATGGAAAAGACCGATCATCATTTGATAGTTGGAAAAGGAGCCCAGGATTTCGCTCGGTCAATGGGGTTCAAGATCGAGGACGATCTCAACACTCCTCACTCTCGCGAAATATGGCTTGAATGGAAGCGGCGAACTGACCCAGAGCATTACCTGAATCCTTCAAAGCGCGACGAGATCAGCATGAAGGTCACGCTCCAGATGGTAAAAGAAGGACTGATCGATCGCGATCATATTTACGGCACAATTAACTGCGATGGCGTAAATTCCAAGGGCGAAGTCTGTGGTGTAACAACTACCAGCGGTCTTGCGTGGAAGATCCCTGGTCGAGCCGGAGATTCTCCTATACTCGGCGCCGGTCTCTACGTTGATAACGCAGTTGGTGCGGCAGGATCAACCGGCCGTGGCGAAGCAAATCTCTATAACCTGAGTTCTTATTACATAATCGAAAACATGCGACGCGGAATGCATCCGAAAGATGCAGGAATGGAAGCCCTGAAGCGAGTCGTTTCAAACACAGTTGAAAAACGGCTGCTGAATGCTAAAGGCAATCCGAACTTCGGCCTCAATTTTTACGTGCTGAACAATAAGGGAGAATTCGCTGGCGTTTCGATGTACCCCTCGAAATTCGCTGTCTGCACTGAGAATGGTCCACAGACAATACCTACAGAAGCAATGTTCGACGGTGAACCAACTTAACAGTTGCAGCCAAGAATTCAGTTCCCTTTCATTTTGACGCGCGTCGATTAATAACCTCGGTTGAGTACTGTAAGATTTACGTCGTCGTACTATACAAAAGAAGATCATTAGCTCCGTAGTCGACAAGACCGGCAACAATTAGGAACCCTATGTGCGGAAGACTGCAAGCATTTGGTTTCGCCACTTCCCTGTTGCTCCTATTTCTTTTACAAGGTGATCTTGCAGCGCAGTCTGGATCAGACAACAAATCATCACTAAATCTCATCACCGGCAAAGTGACACTCGACGGTAAACCTGTTGCAGGCATACCAGTTATCCTCTCTAACTGCGAGGCCGGCTACCCGGCGAAATCTCCTCCGCCAATGATCACAACCTCCATTGAAGACGGAGGCTTCAGTTTTCAATCGGTTCCTCCAGGCCGTTACTGTATCAAAGGTTTCGCTCCCGCGATGATTGCTACGAATTCCGAGTTCGGTTCCTATGCCGAAAGGTTGATCACCATTGCGCACGGCGAAACGATCGATGATATCGAAATTAAACTTAAGAAAGGTGGAGTCATTACCGGTCGGGTTATTGATTCCGACGGTCGCCCTGCGATTGAAGAAACTGTTATGGTCGACACCGTCGGATGGAGTACCGATGGTTCCTGGGCTGGTGGCCTAACCACTCGTACAGATGACAGAGGCGTCTATCGAATATATGGCTTGCTGCCGGCACACTATAGAGTTTCAGCAGGATCAATGAGGCCAACCGAAAGCAGCACTCTGAACGATGGCGCCTCATTAAGAGTTTATTATCCAGGCGTCACGGACCCACAGCAAGCCAGAGATGTTGAAGTTCGAGTTGGTGAAGAAGTCTCTGATATTAATATTACTCTGGGTCAGTCCTTAAAGCCTTATTCCGCAAGTGGAATTCTGCTGGATGCTCGGACAAATTCGCCGATCATTGGCGCCAATCTGGTGTGCATCTTTTATGACGGGGCGGGACGCATAACTGGTGCAGACAACAGTTTTTACACTGACAAGAACGGAGAGTTCCAGATCAAGAATCTTTCAGCCGGAAGTTATAGCCTTAAACTCCATCCGACAAACGGCGTAAATTACTACATCGATTCCTTCAACTTTGACATATCGGGTGAGGACGTGCACGGATTAAAAGTCAAGGCAAACCACGCTTCCTCAATCAAAGGCAGAGTCGTTCTTGAGGAGGTAAGTGATCCATTAGTTAAGTCGCGAATTCAGCATCTGGGTGTTGTGGCCTTCGAGCAGGATCAGCGAAACCTCATGTTACCCTGGATCACATCCCAGATAGACTCCGATGGATCTTTTTCGCTAGACGGGCTCTCGCCAGGTGAAGTTCGGCTTGATATTTCTGTCACAATGCGACCGACTGACCAGGGATTCAAGCTGCTCAGACTTGAGCGTAATGGGGTCGAACAGCCAAACCATGTCGACCTTCAGCCTGGTGATTCTATTGATGACCTGGTCCTTGTGCTAAGTTATGGAGATGGCATTGTTCGCGGAACGGTCTCTTTAGATGGAGTCCAGGTCACACCTAACATGCCGGTGATGCTTATTTATAAGCGGCTGGATCCTCATCCGGAAGATGATCTCATCGCCCTCGAGGGCAATTTTAGATTTAAGCTCCAGCACTTAATCCCCGGCCGGTACGAATTCCAGGCGATATATGAATCACATCAAGGTGGAGTCATGACGATATGGCGCTCCCAGAAACAGGTAGTTGAGGCCAGTCCAGGCTCCGACCAAACGATAAATTTGATCATTTCCGCAAGGAAACAATAGCGTTCGAACATCAGTTCAGCTTTGATAGGCTTATGGCGTATAGATTCGCGTCGATAGTATTTCTCGTCATTGGTTGTCTCATAGTCGTTTCACGAAACTATGGCCAAACAGCCGCCGCCAAGCCTGAGTCAGTTCCGACAAACTCGCTTGCAGGCAGGCTGATCGCCGATGACGGTCAGTCGATGAGAGGTGCACGCGTATACATTTCGTCGGTCGGCACGGTTAAACCGGAAACCTTTCAGACTTCCGCCGATGAAAACGGCGAGTTCATTGTCCGCGATGTTCCGCAGAACATATATACGATTACGGTCAGTCATAAGGGCTATGTGCCGCTGGACTCGGCTGATGCAAACGAATTCCTGACCTCTCGTTACC